>Ga0208362_1000269_pt1 | contig 17944 bp, 18 predicted proteins | sample LakMenEpi13Oct10_FD_150693 | JGI IMG/M metagenome (GOLD analysis project Ga0208362, IMG submission 150693) | Freshwater microbial communities from Lake Mendota, WI - 13OCT2010 deep hole epilimnion (SPAdes) | ecosystem: Environmental > Aquatic > Freshwater > Lake > Epilimnion/Euphotic zone ... | reverse complement strand
AGTTGGAGTGGTTGGTGTTACTGGTGTAGTTGGTGTTACTGGTGTGGTTGGTGTTACTGGTGTAGTTGGCGTTGTTGGAGTGGTTGGTGTTACTGGTGTAGTTGGAGTGGTTGGAGTTACTGGAGTAGTTGGAGTAAATCCATCACAAGCACCAGGTAAAGGAATGCATACATTGTTGACAAAAGTGCCAGTCACAATGGTTGTGCATCCTGGACATTGAACTTGACATTGTTGTGGAGCAACAGGACATTTTTCTGATCTCCAAGTACAATCAGGATCCCTGGGCATAGCCGATCCATCAGTACAAAGTCTTTGTTCTTGGGTGCAGACTGTTGGGTTTGGATTGCAAAGATTATGCTGAGAGCAAAGAGACTGATTAAAGATTTGATTGATAATTGCAATTAATTGATTAATCAACTGATATAGATAAGTAAGAGCTGAATTGTTTGCCTGTGAATAACCCAAATAGCTTCCGATTGAATCTCCTAGATGGGAGCCATATTGATTTATATTGTTGTAGGTAGAATAATCGTTATAGTTTGTTAAATAATTCAATTGAGTGTTGTACTGATTAAAAGTGTAATTTGAATAGGGTATTCGTTTACATATTCTCAGTCCACCATAACCTTCGCACTGAGTATTATCTCTATTACCAATATAAATGGTGCTACCTTGATTCGGGGTAGTATTGAAAACCATTGATTGCTGAATATTAGCGTTGGCTTCATTGGTTTGGTTGGCACTAATAGACCAACTACTCATACATATGAGAAATATTGCGACATAAAATTTAAGAATAGATTTAGTATCAAGTTGTATAAATTGTTGTGATTTCATATTAAATCAAGCTCCCCAAATAACAAGGATTACACTATAGATTTGCTTGTTTGAATTAAATCCCGTAGAAAATAAGGGTCAATTAATAAATTAGAAATAAATCAAGACTTAACTTTTTCTTGACTATTTTTCACTTTAAGAATCAATTTGAGTTTTGGGGCTCTCCAATAAAGGTTTTGAAATGGATTCAATTATCTTTTCAAAATAAGTTTGCAGATTCGAAATTTTCATTCAAGGCTGCAAGTATGATATTTTTCTTCAATTCCAAAAATTCATTAATTGAACAAATTCATCAATTACAAATGTCAACTCTTACATTAGAACAAAATATTATTCAGACCCTTCGTGATGTTCCTGATTTCCCTAAAAAAGGAATTATTTTCAAAGATATTACTCCAATATTGAGCGATCCCAAACTCTTTGATGAAACTCTCAAAGGTTTGGTTTCACTAATAAGCGAATTTGAACCTACACATATTGCAGGGATTGAAGCTAGAGGTTTTATTTTTGGAGCACCAGTCGCAAGAGAAATGAAATTACCTTTCGTTCCTATTCGTAAGCCTGGTAAATTACCTTGGAAGACTAAGCAAAAATCATATAGTCTTGAATATGGCGAAGCAACAATTGAAATTCATGAAGATGCTCTGGATCAGACAAACAGTACAAGCCAAATGAATAATGTAGCTCAAGTGAAAAGAGTAGTAGTCATTGATGATTTGTTAGCCACTGGTGGTACTTCTCAGGCAAGTTGTGAATTAATTCAAGCTATTGGAGGTGAAGTTGTTGCTTGTGCTTTTGTCGTTGAATTAGCTTTTCTTAAAGGAAGAGATATCCTTGAAGGACTAACTAAGGTGAAATCTTTAGCCATAATTTCTTAAAGCTAAATTGTTTTTTTCTTGGATTTTAAAATCATTCAATTGGCTGACTTTTTGGTTGAATAGATTTTGATCAATTGGGTATATCCCTAATATGATGGATGCGCCTAATTTATTTTCAACATTTCCTTCCTACCCAAAATTTCCCAGTATATCTGGTCCAAATATTGTAGGTGATATGCCAACTATGCCTCTAGGGGTAAATGGGGTAAAGGCAAATAACTCAGTATTGGGAACTTTCAATACATTATTAACAGAAGCAAGTAAAGAAATACAAAAGCCTCAGCAATTATCAGAGCAAATGATGAAAGGCGAAAGAGAATTTAATGCTGCAGATTTAATGGTGTCTATGCTTGAAGCAGAGAAGAAGCTCAATGTAACAGTTAGAGTTATTAACGACATTGTTAAAGGAATTAAGCAGCTTGAGCAAATACAGGTCTAAGTTTTTGTTTTTTTTGCTCTTACAAACAAATGAATAATTGTTATACTGATTTGTCATAGTTAGTGGCATTGTGAGGTTTATCCTCTAGTATCTCAATCATCTAAAGTGGGCACTGGGTAATTAGTAACATTATGTATGAAATCATCGGATTAGAAGATCTTAGACCTGAGCAAATTCAAAATAAAAGAGTTTTTGTACGTGTTGATTTTAATGTGCCGATTCAGAATGGACAAGTCGGTGATATTACACGTTTGAGAGCTAGTCTGCCAAGCATTCAATACCTTATTAAAAACAAAGCAATAGTTATACTTGCAAGTCATTTAGGACGCCCCAAAGGGAAACCAAATTCAGAATTTAGCCTCAAACCTGTGGCAAAGGCTTTTGAGCAAATACTAGGTCAATCGGTCAGTTTTTTCCCGGACTGCATTGGTGCTGACGTAAAAGATGCCATTCACAAATTAAGCCCCGGTTCAGTTTGTCTTTTAGAGAATCTTCGTTTTTATGCTCAAGAAGAAGCTAATGATGAAGCCTTTAGCAAAGAATTAGCTAGCTTAGCGGAGGTCTATGTTAATGATGCTTTTGGAACTGCGCATAGAGCTCATTCTAGTACAGTAGGGATTGTTAAATTCTTGAGACCCGCAATAGCTGGTTTTCTGATGGAAAAAGAAATCCGAGAATTGGGTAGTTTATTGAGTCGTCCAGAAAGACCTTTTACCAGCATTATTGGTGGAAGCAAGGTTTCAAGTAAAATTGATATTCTCTCCTCGCTAATTGACAAGAGCGATGTGGTTTTAGTTGGTGGCGGAATGTCATATACCTTTATCAAGGCTCAGGGTGGAAAAATTGGACAATCACTTTGCGAAGATGACAAAATGAAAGTGGCGCTAGAACTGATTGAGCAAGCTAGAAAAAAAGGAACAGCGCTGATTTTTCCTCAAGATAATCTTTGTGTGAATAATTTTGATGACAAATCTGAAAACCCTCAGCCAATTCTTGCAGGTCAAATACCTGACAATATGACGGGTTGCGATATTGGGCCGATTTCAAGCGAAAACTTTGCACGTTATATTTCTGAATCAAAAACTGTTTTGTGGAATGGGCCAGTTGGGATTTTCGAAGATAGCCGATTTGCAAGTGGATCAAAAGCGATTGCGGCGGCTTTAGTGAAGCTTCAGAAAAATGGAGGTAAAACAATTATCGGGGGTGGAGATTCAGCGGCAGCAGTTGCTGGATTTGGATATCACGATAATGATTTCGGTCATATTAGTACAGGCGGTGGCGCATCACTTGAATTTCTGGAAGGCAAAATTCTTCCTGGCATTGAAGTACTCGATAAAGCCTAAATTGCCAAAAGTAAAAACTGAAAAGTTCAAAACCATTTAGTCACTGTGAAAATTGTGGAGAAATTCATTTAATTCATCTATTTGGCTTATGAATTTATTTATTTCTTCTTTGTCTGTATAAAGCCGTAACCCGAATGAATCCCAAGTGTAATGCGTGAGTTCAGCGTTGCCATTATCAATCCAGCAAAATAATTTAAATTTTCCATTATTTGATTTTTCAAGAACTAATTCTAAATTGGGCTCCAGTGGCTCAAAGGAAAAACTCTTCTGATCGGATGATAAAAAGGCCTCTATTTCTTTTTTCAGTCTATTTATTTCGCTTAGAGGTTTTAAGGATAGAAGATAATTTTTTGATTCAAAAGAAATTTTTTTATTTGGTGATTTGAAAACAATTGAATAATTAATCCAAGCATTACTTTCGTGGCAATTTTTTCTTTGAGAAATTTCAGGGTCTTGAAAAATCAAATTGAATGAGCTTTCCAGATCAGGCCAGTTATGATCTAAGACTTGATTTTTTGAGCTTCGAATTGACAGATTGAATGGCATTTATGCTAGATTTAATACTTCAGATTTTAGAATTGTAAATTAAGAAATTCATTTCACTTCTTCATTAGCCAATTCATAAATAAAAGTTCTCACAACAATTTTTTCACAACAATGTTTGCATATATAAAGCACAGCGGTAAACAATTTAAAGTCACTGAAGGTTTAACAATTATTGTAGATAAGTTAGAAGCCGAAGAAGGCAGCCAACTCACAATTTCAGATATTCCTTTAGCAGTTAAAGATGACAATTCAATTCTCGTGAATCCAAAAGGAGAAGTTGTTCTTGAAGTTGCGAGCCAATTCAAAGGTAAAAAAGTTTTGATTCTCAAGCAAAGACCTAAAAAGGGTTATCGTCGTAAGCAGGGGCATAGACAAGATTACACAAAGCTTATTGTGAAAAAGATTAGCGTTTAAGCATTCATAAGTATTAATCAAGAGAGTAACTAATGGAAGTCATTTTTATTAGCTACTCTTTTTTATTGCTTAGTATTTTGGATTCTCTTTTTTTTCATTAAGCCTGTTTTTTGAATAAAAGCTTCTTGATAAAATCAAGAGAATCTCTATAAATTCTAGGATTTGTATTCACCTACCTCCGAAGGGCGCTTAGAAAGAGGATCTGAAATCCAAAGCGAGAAAGATTTGTGAATTTCAGGAAGTCTTAGAAACTAAGCTCATTCCTAGTTTCTAAAACATCATTGGTTTGCTTCTTTCGCCATTGAATTAATCTTTCAGTAAGCCCTAAGTCATTCAAGGCTAAGATGGAGCAAGCCAATAAAGCCGCATTTTTTGCGCCAGCTTTGCCAATTGCCAGAGTACCAACTGGTATACCGCCAGGCATTTGTACTATCGAAAGTAATGAATCAATTCCTTGCAGAGTTTTAGACTGAATTGGTATGCCCAAAACTGGTAAATGGGTTTTTGAAGCAATCATGCCTGGCAAATGAGCAGCCCCTCCAGCTCCAGCAATAATGACTTTTAATCCTTTGCTTGCAGCTTGCTCCGCAAATTCAAACATTAAATCGGGAGTTCTGTGAGCGGAAACCACTTGGGCTTTATATTCAACTTTAAGCTCATCCAAAATCAAGCATGCTTCTTTCATGGTTTCCCAATCTGATTTACTACCCATCACAATAGCGATTGTTGGGATTATTGGTCTAGCGGTTGGATTGCTGATTGAATTTGGCATAAGACATATCAGAAATACTTCTTGAAAAGCTTTCTGAACTATTAAAGTAAATTTTGATTTATTCAAATATATCTAATTTAGCCGCTTCCTTGAAATAAATTTTTCATGTTTGTAATTCGAGGGGTTATTACTAAACAAAATAAGCTATTTGCATTACATGAAATTATTTCTTGTCTCTAGATGACTTTAAAACGATTTAAGGTTCTATTTGAAATCAAAGATAAATCCCTCAATACGCAATAGATAAAATTATCAGATCAAATAACTCATTTATTGATGGACAGTCTATTTCAAAGCTTTGAAGCGCTGCTAGCTAAAGTCCTTAAATATAATATTTCTTTCGTGATCCTAAAGGGGTTTACCGCAAGTATTTTGATTCAATTTTGAGAATGGGTATGAATTGAATAGCAAATTATATTTATGCTTCCTAATTATATTATTGGGATAAAAACATAAATTAATACTCTTTAAAAATACTCATATTGAATTTTTTGGCTTTAGGGAGAAAATATTTTGTCCATTAAGCAAAGACTAATAACTGCTTTTATATTTTTGGCTCTAGTTATAGCTGGGCTGATTTCATGCAGTTTTATTATCTACGATAAAGCTTTGATTTCACAGCAATACCTCAATAAAGTTTATTTATTTAGAAGAGATATATTCGCAGTTGCTTATTCGCTTCCATTAGTATTAGATGAAAAAATTGATCGCAGTTCTTTGGATACACAAATTGAAGCAGGTGATGTAGCACTAAATGAGTTGTATAAGCTTGAGAGGCATAATAATTTTCTAGGAACAAAGCTTAGTAATCTTAGTAATAGCTGGAATGCTTTTAAAGCTACTTGCAACAAATATACTTCCAAAGCAAGTGCTAATGGTAAATCAAACCCTCAGGACGTAGATAAAGTACTCAGATTAATAAATGAATCTAATAATTCAGGGGCAATCAAATTAGCTACTGATGTTATTCATGAACTGGATAGTCAAAATGAGAAAGAATTAGAAAGAGCGAAATTAGTTCAAATTGTGACTGGAATAATCTGTATTTTGATTATTCTTGGTGCTTTTTACTTTTTGGGTTATTCCATTCTTAGTTCTTTAAATAAATTCAAAGATGCTCTCAATACTTTGGCTGACTTTGAGGGTGATATGCAATACCGCATTCCTGAAGATGGTAAGGATGAAACCAATGAATTGGCAAAAGGTGTTAATAGACTAATGAATCAAATTAGTCTCATAGTTAAACAGGTGCGTAATCAATCTCATGAGCTGGCTACTAAAGCAGAAATATTAGCCGCATCTTCTCAACAAGCATCAAGTAGTGTGGAAGTTATTGCACAAACTATTACAGAGGTCTCGCATAGATCTAATATGCAAAAAGAGTTAGCCGATAGAACTTCCTCTTCTATTAGTCGATTGGATCTACTTATCAATGAGTCTAAGCAGCAGGCAAATCGTGCGGTGGAAGAGTCAGAAGCCGTTCAGGTGTTTATTGAGAGTGGTTCTTCAATGGTAAGTGAAATCAAAGAGACTATTTCTTTTATTAGAACTAGCATTGATGAACTGTCTGGCACAATGAAAGATTTAAGCGCTGAATCACAACGTATTACTAATATTGTTAATATGATTAGTTCAGTATCTTCACAGACAAATCTATTAGCATTAAATGCTGCAATTGAAGCTGCCCGAGCTGGTGAGCATGGTAGAGGCTTTGCGGTTGTTGCCGAAGAAGTTCGTAAACTAGCTGAAGAAACTGGAGGTGCTGCAAAAAGCATTTCAAGTTTAATTGAATTGATACAGTCTAAAATTGCCAATATGACAGAGCAAATGCAAGCGAGTGTGAGAATCGTTTCATCTAGCACCGAAACTTCTCAAAAAACTGAAGAAGTTTTCAGACTCATTCAAAAGGCTGTTTTGAGTGCGCAAGAGTCTGTCAGAGAAGTAGAAAAAGTTATTGATCAAGAGGTTGATACTTCCAGCCAAATTCTTAGTTTGACCTACTCAGTTGCTGACCAAGCTAATTTGGTACAACAAGATGCTGAATTGGTGACGTCGAGTATTGAAGAACATACTGCTGCCAGCGAAGAAGTTGCTGCAACAGCTACCTGTTTTTCTAGTATTGCGAATAGCCTTGATAAACTCATTAATAGATTGAAAGTTTAATTCAATGTCTAAGCTTGTGAAGAAAGCACATTAATCGTTCAATGCTATAAACAAAGTTTTTACTTTTCAAGGAGTATAATGCAAATATATAGCAATTTTAATTTGTACCTATAAACTCAAAGAGGAGCTTAGTATGCTCCCCCCTCTTAGTTCTATTTATTTTGGCAAGGACATGATGATCCACATTTACATGGACTATTATCGCCAGTACATGGGCATGCAATTGAAGCCAAACCACTCATGCCTGTAAATAGAGCCATTGCTAAAGCTAAACTTGCTAATTTTATTTTCATATTGAATTACCCCTTAAGATAAGAAATTTAAGTCAGCAGATTTCTTTCTGCATATTAGAATCATAAAGTGAGCAGTCGACTCTAAGGTCAATAGAGAACACCCTGAATACTTATGAGAGATAACAATCTAGTAACAATAGGTAAATTAAGTGAATTGAGCGGGATCTCCAAACACACGCTTCGTTATTATGAAGAACAAGGACTGATAGAAGCAATTGAAAGAACTTCCTCTAATTATCGATTATTTGATGAAATTAAAACGCTGAAACAAATTGAGTTTATAAAAAAAGCCCAGACCGTTAATTTCAGTCTTCAAGAAATAAAAGGTTTATTACGAATTGAAAAGCCAAATCACCCATGTGAAAATGTGAGAAGCCTTTTGGAAGACAAGATCGCAGAAATCACTAAACACATTGATGAATTAGAAAATATCAAATCATTTCTTGTGGTGGTTAAAGACAAATGGAGTATTACTCCTGATTGCTCAAATAAAAATCAAAGTGAATATTCGATTTGTAAACTTATTGAGAGTGTTGAATCATTGAAAGCCTTTTCCAAAGAGGAAGATTCGAAGCATAAATTAAATTCTCATTCTTCTTTTACAACTAATCATAAGAGATAATAGAAAGCGTAATAAGCGTTCAACACTATTACCCAGGGAGATCCATTTTAAGGGGTATTATGCAAATATCAAACGATTTAAATTTATATCTATGAGAACTTGTACAGCTGTTATTGAGAAATGCAAAGATAGAGGTCTCCTAGTTGGATACTGACTAGGCTTAATAGGTGCTCGCACTCAAGCAGAGAACCTAGACGAATTACATGAAAACCTTCAAGAACTTCCTCAATTGATTTTTAGTGAGGGTGAACCTGATTTTGAAAGTGAATTCATCGGTCCGCAATCTATTTCTGTGGCTTAAGTTGTGGGTAAAGTGCCAGTTCTAAAGCCTGAAGAAGTAATAAAGCTGCTTGTGGAGTTTGGGTCTGGAGAAGTAAGGCAAAGGGTTCTCACAGACAGTTTAGACATGAAGAAGGACGTTGCACAACTGTTCCAATGCATAAAGGGAGAGATATTTCTCCTGTGCTTTTAAGAATTATTTCAAAAGATATTGGTATGAATATTCAAGAGTTTTTAAAATACTAAACAGGAACCAAAGTTGAACGGGTTTGTTTAGTTTGATTGTCTGTGAGCTTAATTTCAATTTCAATTTTCAACTTATGAAGAAAGCGTAGTAAGCGTTCAACACTATAACCGAAGTCTTTTCCTTTGAGAAGCTCTGAAAGCTTAGGTTGAGAAATGCCAATCAGGTCAGCAGCTTCTATTTGGGTGAGCTTCCTATTTTTAATAGCATCTCCGAGCATAGCGATTAAATCAGCTTTTATATACAATTCATCAGCATTCTCAAGACCTAAGTCTGCAAATACATTACCTGATGATTTTATTATTTTTTCTTTCATAATTCTTGATCTCCATAATTGCTTTTATAGTGGTCTTTGGCTGAATGCAATCTTTTATCAATCAAATCTAAATCTTCTTTAGGAGTAGAAATTCCAGATTTTGACTTCTTTTGAAATACATGCAAAACATAAATGACTTCCTTGAATCTGACGGTGTACATGGCTCTAAACGTATCAGTATTAAAATCACTTTTTACTTCTAAAACGCTAGCTCCGTGAAAACCACGAAGAGGCTTAACACTTGAATGCTTTCTGCCTTTCTGAGCTTCATGAAGAGCAAAACCAATCTCTGTCTTAACCTCAAGAGGAAAACTAGATAACTCATTTAATGAGTCTCCCAGCCACTCAATTGGTTTTCTACTTTTAGTATTCATTTTGCATTTCCTGATTTCATTATCCCCAATATTGGGAATAAATTCAAGCGGTAACCATATAACTTTCGTTTTCTTTTTTCAATTTTAGTAATGAATACATTGAATAGACAATCCTCATAGTGGGCATACTCTTTGCAAAACAAAGGAGGAGATTAATATGCCAAATAAACCCAAAAATGCTGGTAAAAAACATAAAAAGCATGAATTAGAAACAATTGAAGAAGCTCACTTAAAAGATAAAGGTCCTGATTACGTTCAAGGTAAAGGAGTCAAGCGATCGGAAGATGCAATTGTTGCTAAATCGAAAAAAATGGGTTACCCCTTAAAGAATACATAAACCATTTATGTCTCCACAATCACTAACTATTGCCATGGATGAGTCAGGATATACTGGGAGTAATTTTCTTGATTCAACACAGCCATTATTTATAATGTCTTCAGTCAACATTTCTTTGCAAGATGCCCAAAAGCTCCTCCATAAAAGTCCAAAAAAGAAACAAAAGTTTGCTGAGTTAAAGGAAAGTGAGGAAGGAAGAAAAATAATACTAGACGTCATAAAGTATCTTGTTAAACAGAATAGTGCACGATATATAGTAGTTAACAAAAAGTTTGTGCTTTTGACTTTAATGGTAGAACTGCTGATTGAACCATCATTAAATCGTAAGGGCTCAACTTATTATAGGCTTTCGGTAGCTAACAAAATTTATTATGAGATGTTATCAACTTTTGGTAATGAAAGATTGGAGAAACTCCTGGGAAACTTTCAATCAATGATTAAATCCACTAAAAAATTCTATTCCGATGTCAGAAATATAGAAAATTCTCTTTTACCAGACAGCATCTCAGTAAATGGACTATTGCAAAATAATTTATGGGATTTTATTCGATTGATTCTGAAATCTCAATCATACATACAGGAGACTATTGAAGATTCTGCTCAAGTATATGATCTCTGCAAAACTATAGTTAGGGGTCATATTGATTACTGGAAAGAGTTAAATCAATCACTAGAAATTCTATATGATGAGAATAAACCAATACGAGAATTGGTAATAGAATTAGGTTTGTTTGATCAAAACTTCAAGAATGTGACAATAGTGCCCACATCTTCATCTAATGAACCAAGAATACAGATAGCAGATATCTTGTCAGGTGCGGCGAATCAATTATGGACTAGAAGTATCTTTGACAATAACCCACTAGAAATTTTCGACAAACAATTAAAAGAAGCTAATTTAGAATCTCTACATTTAGATCACATTTTTCCGCGTATTGATGACATTGAACCTAAGAACACAAAACTCCAATCAAAACAAAATCACAAACACAGCTGAATTATTCGCAGAGTTACCTAAAATAATCTAAGACATAATTTAAACTTAGAGTAAGTTTCACATTACGCAAATAATTATTCTGCATCCTGTTTGCTTGATTAACCCCCTCTGTCCTTCGGACATCTCCCCCCCTGACAGGGGAGAATAGAGCAGCACAAATTCTAAGCTCCTCCTGTTAAGGAGACTGGGAGGTACTCAAATGAAGCAGGGAGCGGATTTATTTAAAGCAAGTTCTAGTTTTGCGTAGAAGATAAGTTAGAGTAAGTTTCAAAAATCAAATTCTATGACAGCCACAATTGATTCAAATAAGCATTCAAGCCCTACTTTGGATGCTAAGAGCGAAGATGCAAATGAGAAAAAAGCCAAGCTTGAAGCGCTTCTCGTAAAATACAAAATCTCCGATTCCGAATATGAATTAATCAAAAAGCTCATAGAAAAAGAGCCAAATGAAATCGAGCTGGGCATGTTTGGTGCTATGTGGTCTGAGCACTGCGCTTACAAAAATTCCAAGCCACTTCTCAGACTTTTCCCTACCACCAGCTCAAAGGTAAAAATCCTGGCTGGCCCTGGAGAAAATGCTGGCATTATAGATTTGGGCGATGGAATCAGAGTAGCTTTCAAAATCGAATCTCACAATAGACCAACCGCCATCGAACCTTTTCAGGGAGCTACCACTGGAGTAGGCGGCATTCTCCGCGACATTCTCACACTTGGCGCACGCCCAATTGCCTTTCTCAACAGTCTTCACTTTGGCCCACATACTGATGAGCATTCTTATCACCTTCTAACTCACGCGATTTCTGGAATTGCACATTATGGAAACTGCACTGGAATTCCAACAGTTGGCGGACAATTGATTTTTGATGAATCTTATAAAGCTAATCCGCTAGTAAATGCCATGTGTGTTGGCTTACTCGAAACCGAGAACCCAATTCCTTCGGCTGCAACTGGAGTTGGTAATTCAATTATTTATGTTGGCTCAGAAACTGGACGAGATGGACTTGGCGGTGCGGCTTTTGCTAGTTCGGGTTTAACCTCAAAGAGCAATAAAGATAGACCAGCCGTTCAAGTTGGCGATCCATTTCTTGGGAAATTATTAATTGAAGCCTGCTTGGAAGCTTTTAAGAGCGGCTTAGTGGTTGCGTCTCAAGATATGGGAGCGGCAGGGCTAACTTGTGCTTGCTGTGAAATGAGCGCAAAAAGCGATGTCGGTGTCGATTTAGATTTAGATTTAGTGCCAACTCGTGGTGAATTGCAAGCTCATGAATATTTGCTCTCAGAGTCTCAAGAGAGAATGCTATTTATTGCCGAAAAAGAAAATGAAGATGCACTGATCAAAATTTTTGAGAAATGGAATCTGAAAGCCTCAGTTGTCGGCAAAGTAACTGATAGTGGATTGGTGCGAATTTTTCATAAAGGTCAACAAGTGGTTGAATTACCTCCCAAAGCCTTAACTGATTATGCGCCTGAATATGTGCGAAATGCGGCTCCACCCAAAATGTCCGTCAATATTACAGTCAAACAAGATGTGCCATTAAATAAAGAAGCAATTGAAAAAGAATTATTAGCTTTGCTTGCCTCGCCCAATCTATGTTCCAGAGCTTGGATTTATGAGCAATTCGATCAGCAAGTTGGGCTAAATACGCTTATTAAACCTGGACAAGGAGATGCAGCGGTTGTGCGTCTGCGCTATCCAAATCAGGAACTGAGTGATAAGGGGTTGGCAATGGTGCTTGATTGCAATCCTTTTTATATTAAAGTAAATCCTAAATTAGGCGCTGAGATTGCGGTTGCAGAGGCTGCGAGGAATATTGCATGCGTTGGAGCCAAACCACTAGCCATAACTGATAATTTGAATTTTGGAAATCCTGAATATCCTGAATCTTTCTGGTATTTGGAAGAATCTGTCAAAGGAATAATTGAAGGATGCAATCAATTAGAAATCCCAGTTGTGAGCGGTAATGTCAGCCTTTACAATCAATTTGCCGAAGGAGAAGGTATTCTGCCAACTCCTGTAATTGGAATGATTGGTGTATTGGATTCTTATTACAAAGCTTCATCAATTGCGTTTAGCTCCGTGGGAGATAATATTTGGCTTATCGGTGAAACCAAAGATGAAAAGGAATGTCCAGTACTGGATTGGGAAAAGGAAAAAGCCTTGCATCAATTCTTGCAAGATAAGATCTCTGATGGTTCAATTAATTCATCTCATGATTTAAGCGAAGGCGGGCTCCTGATTGCATTAGCTGAATCTGTCATGGCTGGCAATTTAGGTGCAGCAGTTGAGTTGACCAAAGCTGATTATTTGAGATTAAATTCTCTTCTGTTTGGTGAATCGCAAAGTCGAGCAATTGTGACAACTTCACCCAATATTCAATTAACTCATTCAAAGCTGAAAATAGAAAAAATTGGACAAGTGATTTCTGATAAAAAACTCAAAGTTGATTTAAAAGGCTTTGGCTGTATTATCGACACAAGCAAAGAAACTTTGATCTCAGCAAATCAAGTTAAGCTTTGATCTTGTTAAAGTAATTGATTTTTTGCAAACTAATATCATTTCACCCAAACAAAGCCAGTTCTACTTTAGAGAAAATTTCTTTAGGTGGTCTGGTTGGTTTGCCAGTAGAGTTGGAAAATACATGCACGGTAAAACCTTCTGTAGTCAAATCCTCATTGTGATAGACACTACAATGAATTTTGCAGCGTAGAAATTTACCTTCTTCTTGAGTGGCTACTGTTTTAATTGTCAGTAAATCATCATATCTGGCAGGTCTCATGTATTTGAGATGAGCCTCCATAATTGGCATGTAGAGGTTATTTTCTTCTAAAAGCTTATAAGGAAGACCTATTTCACGAAGCATTTCATTTCGTCCAATTTCGAAATATCTAAGATAATTTGAATGGTAAACCACTCCCATATTGTCAGTGTCCGCATAAATCACTCTGACAGTTGTAAAAAAGTCTTTTGAATATTTTGTTTTTGCTTGTACTTTATTGGATAGCATTTCATTAGCTTTGTAATCGCTCACTGGAAATGATGCGCATGCAGAAGAATCAGAAATATTTGACTCTTTTTGGAAGTTGATTCTTTCACTAGTGGATTTATCTTCTGATTCTAAAGTAAACATCAAATTTAAATAGCGAATTGCAAGTTCTTAACTTCTGAAAATTCTTTTTCTATGTCTAAATATTCTAGGATAATAAAGCACAACATTTAAAAGAAATTTACAAAAAACTCAAACGAGAAATTTGAAAAGGCCAAATTCCCTAAATGTTAATTTTAATCCCATTTGCATTTTTATCAGGCTTGGCCACAGTCTTCGCGCCATGCATTTGGCCAATTATTCCCATTATTTTTTCTTCCTCGCTTGGTAGCAGACGAAAATCAACGGGCATTGTATTAGGCTTAATGATTAGTTTTTTTCTTTTAACAGTTATTACCTCTTCAATTGTAAAATTTTTTGCTTTTGACGAATCCCTGAAAAGCCTTATTGCTGCCATCATTATTGGTCTTTTGGGTGTCAGTATGCTCATTCCTGCTTTAGAAGAAAAAATCGAATTGCTTTTGAGTAGAGTCAGCCATTCTTTTGGTATTAAAATCGATGCAAATACCCGAGGGCTAAGAGCGGGCGTTTTGACTGGATTTGCTTTAGGCCTGATCTGGTCACCATGCGCTGGTCCAATCATGGCTTCTATGATCGCATTAAATTCTGCTAGACCGTTTCAATGGCAAATATTTACTTTAACGGCTGTTTATATTTTGGGATTTGGCCTTCCAATGCTGGCTTTTACGTGGTTTGGAAAAACTTTGCTAGAAAAAAGTAGCTATATATCGGCCTATTTACCGGTCATTCAAAAAACCTTTGGAGTTTTAATGATTTTGATTGCAATCGCTATTTATACTCATTTTGATAAATTTATTAGTATTAAAATTCTTGATTACTTTCCTCTTTATGCTCAATTCATCAGTCAAACCGAAGGAAGCCCATTGGTGGATCAATATTTGACAGATTTAATGCATCAATTAAAAAACAAATAAAGGAATTTAATTTTCTAATTTATCTTTTCTTGCTTCTAAAGCGAATATTGATGGATTCAACCAAAAGTGCGTAAAACATTGCGAAATAAATATAACCTTTTGGAATCTCTAGGTGAAAGGCTTCAGCAGTGAGCATAGTTCCAATCATAAGCAAAAAGCTTAATGCCAAGATCTTCACGGATGGATGTTTATCAATAAACTCACCAATTGGTTTTGCCGCCACAAACATTACTATCAAAGACAAAACAATTGAAATAATCATAATTGGAATTTGTCTCACCATGCCAATTGCAGTGATGATTGAGTCTAGTGAGAAAACAGTATCAATTAGAAAGATTTGCAGAATGACTGAATTGACAAGTGCAGAGGCATTTTTGCTTGAAGAAGAATTGGTAGTGGGTGTCTCTAAATGATTTTCTTGAGTCTTTTCGACTTTTTCGTATATTTCATGTGTACTTTTACCGATTAGAAACAAACCTCCAGCCAGCAAAATCAAGTCTTTCCCCGTGAGAGACAATCCAATTGCATCGATTTTGAAAAGAGGTGTGGTTAGCCCCATTAGCCAAGATATGCTAAGTAGCAGTAACAGCCGGGAAACTCCTGCCAATGCCAAGCCCACTCGACGTGCATAATCTCTTTTGTCTTCGGGTAATTTTCCAGCCAAAATCGAAATAAAAACAATATTGTCTATGCCAAGCACAATTTCCATGCCAACTAAACTGAGAAGACTTATATACAGAGTCGGCTGAGAGACCCAGGCCAAAGCTTCTGAGAAATTCATGATTTTAGTGAATGAGGTTTCGAGACTTAAATTCTGATATTTAAATTTTAAAAGAAGTCTATCAGGAATGAATTAATGGGTTAAAATTGATTTCCACTTTTTCACTGTAATTTATAGTCTTGGAGAGATGGCCGAGCGGTTGAAGGCGCAGCATTGGAAATGCTGTTTACGGGTAACCGTAACGAGGGTTCGAATCCCTCTCTCTCCGAATGTTTTCAATTTGATTCAATTTCACAATATGTTCAAAGGGTTCTTTAAGCTTACAATCAAGCTTTTGAGCCTTTAACATGTAGTTCGATGAAAGAAATCTCAACAATCTTCTTCTTTCAGTGGAGTTTTGTTTACTGTACAGCTCAGAGGCTCTTTGCGATAGTTCGATTAATTGAATCCCCGTCTCAAGATAATTATTACTGCCTTGCTCATGCTGTTCTAACGATTTCAATAAACTATTTTGTTCAAGAACATAATCATTGTGCTTCTTAAACCAAAACTCCTCAGAAATTAACCCGTCTAATTTGTCTTCGTAAATTTTTTCTAACTTGTTTCGAGTCTTTACAAGATTTGACTGAATATTTTTCACCGCTTCATAATGAAAATCCTTTTCGTCATTTAGATGTTCTTTAAGTGCTTTGATTGCAATTTCCAATAAATTTGCATCAATTTTTATTGAATTTAATAATTCTAGGAATTGCTTTTCAATCTCCTCTTCTCTTGTGCACACGCTCTTTTCAGGGCACTTTGCATTTGAGCAATGATAATAAACATATTTACCTTTCTTTAGTTCGGCTGTAATAGCTCTTCCACAAGATGGACAAGATAAAAGCCCTGTAAACTGAAAATCTCTTTTGCTTTTTTGCCCTTTGCTTCGATTGCTGGTTATTTCTTGAACCTTCTCAAACAATTCAGAACTGATAATTGGTTTGTGTTTTCCTTTGTAGTATTTCTCATTCCAATAGAAATCTCCTATATACAGAACGTTATGAAGCATTCTTTCAAGGTTGGATCTTGGAATTCTAGGCATAGATGATAAATATCTAAAACCCTCTTCATAAAGTTGTTCTCTTAGTGTATCTAATGAAAATTCCTGAGAGCCATAAAGTTCAAATGCTCTTTTAACGAAAAGGGATTTCTCTTCATCAGGATCAATCAATCTTGTGAGTATATTGTTTTTATAGCCATAAGGAGCCACAGAAGGATAATGTCCTTGTTCGGCTTTCTCTAGTTTTCCCTTCTTGACTTCTTCAGAGAGGTTATCACTGTAGTTCTTGGAAACTAAAGCTTTAATTCCATGAATAAACTTGGTTTGAGAGCGGGCGTTCTTATCTAAGATTTCGTTCTCTTTGACTAAATGAATTTTATAATTCTTCTCTTCCAGCAATGAATCAATGTGAGAGTAATCTTTTAGATTTCTGTACAGCCTGTCAGTCTTCTCAACCAGAACATCTTTTACTTCATTCTGTTCATTGAGAAACTTGAGCATTGCATCAAATTGTCTTCTTCCTGCTTTGCTTGCTGATTCAGACTCTTGAAAGACCTGAACAATCTCCATTCCCTTTTTTAGAGCATAGTCCTTGAGAAGCTTGATTTGTGCGGGAATTGAATAGCCTTCTTCCTCTTGTCCTTTGGTTGAAACACGGGCATAAATTACAGCCTTATCTTTCATTGATCGTCTTCTCCAGCATTTGAAAGAATTTGTTCTAAATCTTTTATTTTATAAAGCCTGTAATTGTTCATGGGATTTCTCAAGCTTTTGAGTTTTTCTAGTTTTTCCCAGCGTCTCAATGTGTCTTTATGAACCCCTAGGAACTCTGAAGCTTCTTTGATGTTGAAATATTCTGATAGTTTTTGTTTCGTTTCTTTCATAGTTTCAATTATACTATCTGAAACCTTATGCAAAGATTGTTATGAAATTTTGCTTTTTTGTCTATTGCAGAACCGATGTGTTAACTGAGCATTTGATATATCTGTTTGACCTCCTTTGACATACGGAATTATATGATCCACTTCTGCATCATCAATATTTAAGATCCTTTGTTTGCAAATTGAACAAGTTGAATCTTCATTGAATAATTGTGTTTTTTGTTTGTAGGTGAAAGCTCTTATCTCACTTCTTGGGGAACCTACAATATCTTCTAGGACTTTAAGCCACTTTTTGAATCGTTTATTCACTTGTGACCATGATCCGAAAAAGGGGACAAATTGAACGCAGAACAAGTCAATAGTAAAAAGGAGTTCAATTAATGTCCAAATACGAAAAAGAATTCAAAGAA
>Ga0208362_1000243_pt1 | contig 18558 bp, 16 predicted proteins | sample LakMenEpi13Oct10_FD_150693 | JGI IMG/M metagenome (GOLD analysis project Ga0208362, IMG submission 150693) | Freshwater microbial communities from Lake Mendota, WI - 13OCT2010 deep hole epilimnion (SPAdes) | ecosystem: Environmental > Aquatic > Freshwater > Lake > Epilimnion/Euphotic zone ... | reverse complement strand
CCGACCCTACCCCCAACGCCAACCCCAACGCCGCCTCCAGTAACTCCAACGCTTGATGATTATCCATGCATTGATGAAAATGGTCAACCAATTGGGATAAACATACTTATGTATGATAAACACACCGTTCATGTCCCTGGCGATGGACGTTATTTCAATAAAGATGAACTGTTGAATCTTTTAATCAAGAATGGTTATAGCGGATTCCCTACAAACTCTGGTCAATTAGCTATTCAGTATATGAATCAAGGACTTTTAACAGTTATTCCTAAAGATGCAAACACTGGATTACCTATTTTAGGTAGAGCTCCTGATCCTGCTATTGAAGGTGTTGATTTTCAATATAAATAAAAATAGTAATAATAATTAAATCTTTTTTCTAAAACCTTGACTACAAGAAAATATTTATTTGAAATGATTTTGTCATCACTTGCTTTATGCTAGGTTGGTTTTTCTAATATGCAAGAACATAGGTTGAGTTAGCTTTTTATTCAATACAAAAATTAAATCTTACCTAAATATGATCCTGGATAAATGTCTTTTAGTATTTGTGGGTAAGTCCAATATGGATCGGTTGTTTCATGAATTAATCTCACCAAATTGAATACGGCTTGATCTGGGGCTGGCGAACCAGGTGCATTCAAAAGGCTACCTATAAATTGAAGATTCGGTTCACCATCTTGATCATTGAAAAAATACACTCTGAAAAACTGGCTAGGCAAACCAAAAATCTTTTGCGCTTGTAATTTGTTTATTTGGGCTGAGCCAGCTGAACCAACGATAAAAACACTACTTCCTTCTCCAGGAAGAGCTTGTTTATTATTTGCGATTGGCGCTGATTGTAATGATTTGATTTGCCCAATTGAATAATTCGCTTTTTGCAACATTTGTTCAGCCTCAAAAAGCTTTATAACTTTTTCCCAGGCTCTGGATTGTTTGCCAATTAATTCAAAAGGCGGCGAAGACTCTGTAATAGCCGATCTCAAAGGAGTATAAATTAATTCGCCACTTCTATTGAATAAAACCTCTCCATCCAACTGCTTAATCATTTGATTCACAAAGGTCTTTTCTCCATCTATACCTTTATAAGCAAGATTTGATGCAATAAGCTGATAATCTTCTTTTGATGCCGTAAGAGAGAGACTTGCCAAAGATGATCGTACTATTACAATAGAAGCCTTAATAGCTTGATCTGAATCATCCTCTTGCACTAAAGGACCAAGTATTCCCATCAAAGCTGGCTCTATAGGTAAAGAATTAATAGCCGTTAAACCAGTAATTGAATTGTTGATATCTATATTGCCTCTGTACCAATGATCATTGAAAAAAATAGAGGTATTGTAGGCTGAAATTGAAATTGGTGGGTTTAGAATACCAATCGTTTTGGTATTAGCTTTTTTGAGCATAATCAAATCATATGAACCCTTGCTATTGAGTTTGACTTGATACTTTGTGAGAGGATAAAGCCAATATTTGTGATCTGCATCTTTGACATATCCATCTTTTGCAACTCCGATTAAGAAACTGACAGCATCAGAACTTATTTTGATTTTGATTTGTAATTGAGACGAAGTGATTTCAGTTTCAGTTTTACCAAAATTACTAAAATCTAGAGAATGGGGATTCGCTGCTCTGACAGGTGATACAAGCAAATTAATAAAACAGAAATAAATTGAAATCAATGCAGAGAAAACTTTAGTTCTCATTATTTTGATTTTATTCACTTTGATTTTCCATTTTTTATTTTTGATTTTATTGATAAACCAAAAGTAGCTGCAATATTCAAAAACAATACTAAAAGAATAAGAATTACTGCGGTTGCAAATGCTCTTTCAGATTGGCCATTTTCATTTTGCTGATAAACATGCAATGCCAAGGTTCGGCCAGAATCAGGAAGTATATAAGGATAAAACGAAGATGCGATTCTTGGAATAGAAGATACGCTTCCACCTGCCGCTAATATAACAATAGCGGATTCCGAAATAGCTCTTCCTATGCTCAGCATAATACCTGTAAAAATACCAGAAGCCGCAGAAGGCAAAACAACTTGAAAAATAGTCTGAACTTTATTGGCTCCCAATGAATAACTTGCGTCTCGGAATGATTTTGGAACGGAATCAATGGCTTCTTCGGCTGTACGAATAATAACTGGCAAAATCATAATTGCCACACTGAAGGCGGCGGCTAGCAGAGAATGTTTGAAACCAAGAAAAATCACAAAAAAAGCTAAGCCAAATAAGCCAAATATTACCGAAGGAATTCCTGCCAGGCTTTCAATTGCAAAACGAGATAATTTAGTCAATTTTGATTTTGAATCACTATATTCACTTAAATAAACAGCTGCGAATATGCCGATTGGAGTTGCAATTCCAAGAGAGGCAATTATCAAATAAACGGTACCAAGCAATGGATATAAAACTCCACCTTGATCATTACGGCCACCCTGAGGAGGAGTAAATAAATAATCAAAAGAAAAAGCATTTGCAGAGCCTTTCCAGAAAATATAAGAAAGGAAAATAGCCAATATACCTAGAACTAAAAAAGCTGAAAAGAAAAGAAATGAAAAGCCAACTTTTTCCTTAAATCTATTTTTCTTGGTAGAAATGCCTTCGCTTGAATATAAAAAAAGTGATTGAGTTTGCGACGGAGATTGACTTTGTGAAACTTGCATTTTTTAATTGATATTTTGGAATTTTATGTCAAAGCTTTTTACATTGATCAGGTCGATTAATTCAACCTTTTTGTGCAAAAATTTCAGAGGTTAATTCATAGTAATTTTGTTCAATCTCTTGAATTTAGATTCTAACTCAGATCCTCACAGACTTTCCTTAATCAAAATATCTGATCAGACTAAATTGAAAATAAATACTCAAATTGGCATGAATAGAAGCAAACAAAGATTCGATAATTTTGAGCAAGCTCTTTTGCAATTGAGAGAAGCTTTATTAATTGCAAATCCTTCTCTAATAGAATTAGCTGGTTCAATCAAGCTTTTTGAATTAGCTTTTGAGCTAGGCTGGAAAACAATAAAAGATATCCTAGAACAAGAAAATCTTTTTAAAAACGAAATAATTAGCTCACCAAGACGGGTTATTAAAATTGCTGTACAATGTCATTTCCTTGAAGAAGCTGAGGGACAAATTTGGCTAGAAGCTTTAGACAATCGAAATCTCTTGGTGCATACTTATAATTATGGCTTTGCTGAGCAGTGTAAAAATGAAATACATTACACTTACTATCCTCTTCTAGAAAAATTATTAGCAAAGGTAAAAAGCAATTTTTATGAATAAGTTTGGGCTTCAAGAAAAAGACTTATTATGCATAATTCAATCTTTTAAAGAATATTCAACCATTGATAAAGTTTCTATATATGGTTCTAGAGCTAGAGGGGATTTTAAAGATGGCTCAGATATAGATTTAGTTTTATATGGTCAGAATATTGATTTCAAAACAATTTCAGCAATTCATTACAAGTTAGAAAATAACAATTTCATACCTCTAATGTTTGACATCACCCATTATGAGAATATAAATAATCAAAATTTGCAAAATAGAATTGATAATGAATCTCAACTGATATATGAAAAAGATTAGATTTTCAAACTTATTGAGCTCAAATATTTGAGAATCTTCGAGAAATCTTGGTTCCCAGTGTGCATAATTTAAATAGTGTTAGTTTATTTAGCTTTGCGTTTACCATTCTCAACAACTTAGCTAAGCTCAATCAAAGCGTATTTCAAGAGTTCATTCCAAAATTTTAATGTCAGATCAATTAATACCTCAATCAGTTCTTCTCAACAATCTAAGCACAATCAAAAGCATTGCTGATGCCGTTCGTGGAACCTTTGGCCCTAAAGGGCTTGATGTGATGATGATTGACCAATATGGCGACTTCACAATTACAAATGATGGTGTGCAGATTTTGTCTCTGATTGAAACTAGTCACCCAGCCGCCAAAATATTAATTGATGCCGCCAAAACCCAAGAAGAGCAAGTTGGCGATGGAACAACGACCGTCACGCTTTTAACTGAAGCTTTATTGTCGGAAGCTGTTAAACAAGTTGAAAAAGGTGTACCTATTCCCAAGCTCATTGAAGGAATAAAAGTTGCTCTCAAAAAAACCGAAGAAGATCTTAAGGAAATCTCTATTCCGATTCAGGATCTCAACGATTCAAAGCTTGCTTCGGTAGCTCTAATTTCTGGACGTGGCGAAAAGGAATTGGTTGAATTGATTCTGCAAGCGGCTAAGACAATTGGTTGTGAAAAACTCAAAAATCCCAATTTTAAATTTGCCAAAACTATTATTAGCAAAAGTCAGACTGAGAGCCAATTAATCAAAGGAATTATTCTCAACAAAAGCCGCCTCAATTCATCAATGCCGTTCGAGTTGAAAGCAGCAAAGGTTTTGGTTATTGATGATGCTTTGGCTCCAGAAGATTTACCGCAAGAAGCAATTGGCACAGAGAAAGGCTTTGCGCAGTTTCAGCAAATACAGGCTAATTTCTTGCAAGGCATAAAAAAAATCATCGATTTAGGCGTGAAATTGGTTTTGGTTGATTCAAATATTCATCCATATGCCGAAGAATTATTTGTGGAAGCGGGGATTATAGCCGTTCAACGCATAGCCTCTAGTGAAATTCAACGCGCAATTCAATATACAGGCGCAAAACCAATTAGTCGCCGAGGCTTAAATTTAGCTGAAGCGGATCTTAAAAATCATTTAGGTTTTATTGATTCTGTTCAGGAAGATGCTTCACTAGGAGTTATTCGCCTAGAAAATTCTAAATTGGAAGGCATGACTACTTTGATTATTAGCGCTGCAACCGAATCAGCCGCAACTGAAAAACAAAGAATTGGTTCAGATATTGCCTCTTCTATTCAAGCTGCGCTCAGAGGGGGAGTTGTGGCTGGTGGTGGAGCAGTGGAATTAGCTTTGGCAGCAAGATTGGAATTATTCAAGAAAGAACAAATTGATAGTTTGTCTTTTAATAGTTATGGAATTGATTCATTGATTGAGGCTCTCAAAAAGCCAATTGCGCAAATTAGTTTAAATGCAGGCTTAAATCCTTTGGAGAAAGTTGCCCAAGTTATATCCGCTGGACAAAAAGCGCTTCAGACTGGCTCCATTCATGAAGCAATAAGTCTAGGAATTAATTATGAAAATGGTGAAATAGTTTCTATGATTGATTCAGGGATAATTGATCCAACTCTTGTGAAAATTGCCGCTCTGAGAACTGCCTGCGAAGTTACCATTCAGATCTTGAAAGTCAGTGTCATTATCAAAAGCAAACAGATTTAAATAACTTGAATTATCATGAAATCCGATCCTTTCACGATTAAAATCTATGTTCCAAACGGCGATCCAGAAAGTGTTCGCATAGTCGAATTAATGAATTGGACAGGTAAGGGAATTGTTTTTTCACGCCTTGAATGGTCTCAAATATCTCAGCGCGAGGAATTCAACCAAGCTGGCATTTATTTTCTAACAGGACAAAAAGACGAAGATGACTTGCCAACCTTATATATTGGTCAAACAGATGTTTTGAGAGAAAGAATTAATAAACATAAAGAGGAAAAAGATTTTTGGGATCGCGCAATTATTTTTGTTTCGTCTAACAACAGTTTGAATAGGGGTCATATTACTTGGCTTGAATATGCTCTCTTAAAACAAGCAAAAGAAGTTGCTCAATGTCTGCTAGATAATTACAGTTCCCCCAAAGAACCATCGCTTTCGGAATTAGAAAAAGCAGATACACAAAGCTTCCTCAAACAAATACTTCAAATCTTGCCCTTAGTAGGTTTGAGAGCATTAGAATCTCCTCGATCTGTTACAAATCCTAATACTCCATCAAAACTAATTCCAAAAAGTTTTACTGAAAATGATGAATTAGATACTGTAGTGGTTCCAGCTCAAAAAGAGGGTTTTGAAAGAGAATTTCTAGGCAAAAGCAATTGGTATGCCATTAGAATTGCTGGAGGGCGATTACAACAACTGAAGTATATAGCAGCTTATCAAACTCAGCCTATTAGTGCTATTACCCATTATGCTCCTATTGAAAGCATAGAACCCTATGGAGAAGATGGCAAATATAGAGTAATATTCTCAAATAAAGCAATAAATATAAATCCAATTTGCTTTGAAGATGCTATTTCAGGGTCAATGCAGGGAAGTCGATATACTTCAATAAATCGTTTACTCAAAGCAAAAAAAACTTTCTGATCTGTTTTAAACTTCAAACTCTCTCTAATAAAAACAAATGAGCTGATTCATAGCTTGGGTCGAGGCGAACATAATTACTCGAACCATTCCAATAATAAGATTCACCTGTAATCAAATCTTTGACACGAAATTCTTTATACTCATCAATTCCAATTTTATTCAGCGGTAGCTTTACAAAGCCTTGTTCGATATTATTCGGATTCAAATTCACCACACATAATATTTGATTGCTTCGATCCTCTGAGTATTTGCCATAAGCGATTATATTTGGATTCTCGCATTCATAAAATTCAAGGTTCTTATATTCTTGCAATGCGGCATTTTCTTTGCGAGCTTTATTAATGAGAGTAATATAATCAATCAAATGATTTTGCTTACTCAGCCAGTTTGAATCATGAATTGGCCTATATTTAATTTCATATTTTTCCGAATTGAGATATTCTTCTTTTCCATTGCCCAGCGGCTGATTTTCGCAGAATTCATAACCCTGATAAATCCCATAAATTGAAGATAAAGTTGCTGCCAGAAAAAGCCTAATCTTAAAAGCCGCTTTGTTGGCATTTTGCAAGCCATAAGGGAGTATATCTGGCGTATTAGGGAAGAAATTCCCGCGGTAATAATTCTTCATCTCGCTCTGAGTCAGCTCAGTTGAGTACTCAGTGATTTCTTCTTTAGTATTACGCCAAGTAAAATAACTATATGACTGGGTAAAGCCAACTTTAGCCAAAAACTTCATGGGTTTCGGCATGGTAAAAGCTTCTGAAAGGAAAATCACTTCAGGATAATCTTTGTGAATTTCCGCAATCAACCATTGCCAAAAGCGCATTGGCTTGGTGTGTGGATTATCAACCCTGAAAATTTTTATACCTTGTTCTATCCAATACAATAAAATACTTTTTAGCTCATTCCACAGACTAGTCGCTTCTTTGCAATGAAAATCTAGCGGATAAATATCTTGATACTTTTTGGGTGGATTCTCTGCATATTTAATAGTTCCATCTGCTCTATGATAGAACCACTCTGGATGCTCTTTGACATAAGGATGATCGGGCGTACACTGAATTGCAAAATCTATGGCAATTTCAAGTCCTAATTCATCAGCAGCTTTTATCAATTCTCTGAAATCTTCAAGGCTTCCTAGTTCTGGATGAATGCTTTTATGTCCGCCTTCATGAGAACCAATTGCCCAAGGTGAACCTGGATCTTGATCGGTGGTGATTAAACTATTGTTTTTTCCTTTGCGATTAGTTTTGCCAATTGGATGAATAGGCGGAAGATATAAAACATCAAACCCCATTTTTGCAATATAAGGCAATTTTTCTATACAATCTCGGAAAGTTCCATGCTGCCCTGATACTGAACTTTGCGAGCGTGGGAAAAGCTCATACCAAGATCCAAAAACAGCTTTCTTTCTCTCAACTTTGATTTCCAGCTTTTTATCATATTGTGTACAAAATCTTTTGAGAGGATATTTTTGAATTAAATCCTGAAAGCTTATTTGATAGATAATCTCAAGTACTGACTCACAGCTTGGACTAAATTGATTAAGTTCATTAATATATTTCTGTAAAAGCTGTTTATCGTTATCAACCGAAACAGTCTCATTCATTTCACTCATCAGCTTTAAGGCTTCAGCCAAATCAGATCGCATTTCTTCAGGCAGATTTGCTTTGCATCTTTTCTCAATCGAATCCAAACAAGTTAGCAAAGCATCAACCCAGACTTCAATGGTATAGAGATAAGTTGTGCATTCTTCTGTTACCTGAAAACTTCCCTGCCATAAATCATTGGAGAGAAGAGACATTTCCGTTTCATTCCAAAGGAGTTGCTCTTTCGCTTTATATTTGATTTGGGCTCTGAGAATGTCATGGCCATCTTTGAATATATCTGCAGATACCTTAATAGTTTCGCCAACAAGACATTTAATAGGATATTTGCCATTATCAATTTCGGGCGAAACCTGCTCAATAATTATCGGAGAAGGCAAATGACCTAACAATAGACCTTCTGCATAATTGTCTAATTGTCCAGTTAATTGATTTTGCATGATATAACGGGAATTCCCTCTCCCAAAGCTCAGCTCTTTGGCTTTAGTATGCCCACAAATGGGGTTGTGAATTTAAGTCAACTCTTTCAGTTTACGCAATCTCTATTGAATATAATTAGATCAATTCAACCAATGAATCAGTGTTACACAAAAACATCTTGCTTGAAGAGATAGTTCCTGAGAAAGATCTTGAAATCAGTTCAGGAAAGGATGACAATATCAATTTCCTATAACTTGCGGGAAATCCTTTGTGCCAACTTAAAACAGTTAAAGTCAAATTACATTGTTCGAGCCATATCATTAATTGTTTTATCAACTGTGTCTTCAGAGCTAACATCATCATTTAAAGCAGCAACTTCGACGGTTTTTCCACCAATTAAATTGTTGACAATAACGGCTGAGGCGCAATCACCAGTTACATTGGTCATAGTGCGGCACATATCAAGAATACGATCCACACCAATAATTAAACCTATTGCCTCAATGGGAAGTCCTACTGCTTGTAAAACAATTGTGGTAGTTATCAATCCACCATGCGGAATACCTGGAGTTCCAATTGTGGAAAGCAAAACCATTCCTACAATAAAAATTTGTCCTTTGAGAGATAGGTCTATACCTGGAATCAGCGGAGCATAGGCTTGAGCCAAGAATAAAGTGACAACTGCTTCATATAGAGCGGCTCCATTCATACTCATCGTAGAACCGATTGTAACTACAAAATTTGCAATGGCTGGTGGAACACCTAAATTATTTTGTACGCAATCCAAACTCACTGGCAAAGTAGCGGCTGAGCTGGAAGTACCAAATGCGGTGAGCATAGCCTCTTTAACTCCACCGAAGAATTTAAGTGGTCCCATACCCCCAAAGAAAAAGACTAAGAGTGGCGTAACCACAAAAAGCATAGTTGATAATGCCAAAGTCACAACAAGCATATACTTACCAATGCTTATAAATGGAGCTAAACCCGTTGTTCCTACTGCCGAAATAATAAGTCCTAAAACACCAAACGGAGCCAGTTTCATGATCCAATGAGTGATTTTCAGCATAATCTTGAAAATTTGCTCAAAAGCGGTAGAAATAGAAACAGTTTCTTTACCACCATGAACAAGCGCAATGCCAAAAATAAGAGCAAAGAAAATAACTTGAATTAATTGATTTTCCTGAGATAGTGAGAAGAAAATATTTTTTGGAATTATGCTCAAAAAGAAATTCTCATGCCCGTGTAAATTCATATGTGAAATCGAATCTCTGCTCAGGCCAGAAACATCAAATCCGATGCCAGGCTTAATCAAATTCACATAAAATAAACCAATTACAGCCGCAATTAACATGCTGATTTTGAAAACCAAGAAAGTAGTAAGCCCCACTTTACCCAATTGACCAGCCTTCATATGACTGACACCATTTACGAGCGCACAAAAAATAAGGGGAATAACGATCATTTTCAAAAGCCTAAGAAAGACCTCACCCATCCAAGAGAAGCTATGAACGCTTAAATAGCTATAACTAACAACTGAGCATAAGCCAGGTTTGGGGCCTGATATGTTGCAAGGCGCTGTGCATGAGCTAAAAGCGAGTCCAACTCCGATGCCAACAGCCATTGCTATTAAGATCTGCCAATGTAAAGCCAATTTGAATTTCTTCACTGGCTTCTCTATGGCTTGACTATCTATAATTGAAAGACTTTCGGAAGACATATCTTGGGTTTTATCTGCTTATGGGAATAAATTGAATTATCAAATAGAGTAATTACTTTAAGGAATCTCTATAAAATCAAGCTTTTCACCCTACCCCTCTGAAATGAAGCTACTCATCCTGCCTCACGGCATAGAGGGGGCTCAAAACAGGAATGAAAAGTCCCCTCTCAGTGGGTTTAGGGTTTTAGAGATGCCTTTCAATAAAAACAATTCGTAATAACACGGGAATTGTTAAGAATTTAAGGATTTTAGCATTAAGTAATATTTGCGACGATAGATAAACGGTTGAAAAAAGAAAATCATTTTGTGCAAGTTTCATAAATCTCGATATTTATAAACTCGAATATATTTCTAGCAAAGCCTTTTGATCACTTCCAAGAACACCAAGAATATTTTCTTTAATTATTTCCTCAATCTCTCTACCCTTTGTCTGAGTTTCTGCTGAGATCAAAATGTGACCCATTTTTCTCACTCTTGAATTATTCGGCTGTTTGCCATACCAATATAATGTCCAATTGGCTTTCTCAAATACAGTGAGTTTCTCTTCAATTTCAGCATTTAATAAATTACGGCGATCAATTAAGAGTGCTTCTTGTATTTGTTCAAAAGACAATCCCAATATATTAATCATTGAGTTGTAACTTTTGTCATATTCAGGACTTTGTAGTATCTCAGCTTTACTCATATGAATCTTCGAAACAGCCGTCATATGCATAGTGAATTGATTAATATTGTTTTTACAAAGCGAAGTTATATGTCCTGAATTATGAACTCTTGGGGCTATTTCATTAATTAATATTTTTCCATTTCTGTCTACAAAAAACTCCACAGTTAAAGTACCGATATAATCCAATTCATCCACTATTTTTGCCGCCTGAGAATAAAGCTTTTGTTTAAGCTCGTCACTAATGTTCTGAATAACAATGGAATGAAGCAATATGCCAGCTTTGTGTTTATTGTGAGTAGGCGGAAAATAAATCTTTTTACCATCCCCAAATCTGGTAACTACAACAGATACTTCATAATCAATATCAATTTTTTCTTCTAATATAAATTGCTTAGCCGTAGTATTTTCTAATATAGATTTCAGCTCATTCACATTGTTGATAAGTGCTTGTCCAATCCCATCATAACCTCCTTCCGCTGTCTTGAGAATAAAAGCTTTAGAATTCAGGTCTAATAGTTGAGAATAATCTAATACATTTTTTGAATTGAAATTGATTTCTTTAAATTGAGGTATATCTAGGCCTAAGGTTTGACTCAGAAAATCTTTCTCATTAATTCTATTCTTGAAAATTCTTATGGCTTTCAGGGAAGGAATGAAAGTATTTGGAAACCTTTTATCAAATTCATTTGTGAAATTTTCATCAATTGATTCTGATTCAAAAGTTATACACGAATATACTTCTTTCTCTTTCAAATCCTCAAATAAAGAATAAATACTATCCGGGGAGTTGTATGAGTAATGCTCTGAACTCCACCAAGGCTTGTCCGCACTAATGGTAAAAATCTTTATAGGCAATTTCGCAAGTCTGGATTCATACCCTAAGAGCATTGCTAATTGACCAAGCTTCCCTGGACCAGCAATACCGACTTTGGCAATTTTATTTTGTATTTGGAATTCCGACATATAGCAAAAGGCATAAATGTTAAGGCGCTTAATTATAAGGAAAATCTCTTAGAATCAGTTATTTGCATATAACAAAACTTTAAATCAAGGAAATGAGATACGAGATATTTTAGGCTAATCCATCATGGAAAAATTGTGTTATTTCAAACATAGTCATACAAAATCTCACAGAAAGGCTGATCAACAAATATTCTCTATGTGCGATTTCTTAACTTCAGTTTTGAATTTTATTTATGCTCACCCAGCAAAGGTTGTTAACTCAATGGGTTTGATTTTTGACATTATTGGAGCTTGGTTTGTGGTTTGGGAAGTTGTAAATCAATTCAGAGGGAATAAAGTTGGCCTCAACTGGGATGATACCGGACAAGAAACATATGAATTCACACAATGGGAAAACAGAAAATTCACAATCATGCTTCTAGGACTTGGATGTTTGACAATCGGCTTTATCTTACAAATTGTTTCGAACTTCATTTAAAAGACATGTGTTTACAGTATTTTAGTGAAGAAAAGAAAAGCTGTTGTAGGCACTTAGGGGCTGGCTAGTTACTCTCCTGAAGATACCCAAGAAAGCGAGGCTCTACATCTTTCACATATTGTTGTATTTTCTTGGCTTGTTTTTTATCAAGGTAGATTAAATCAACAAGGAATTCATAGAAGACAATTATAGCCGCTGTCCATGAGGGGAAGGCCGAAGCTTCTTGCATTACTTTTCTTATTGCAAAATCAAGGAAAAACTCCTCTATATAGCGTTCTTTCATCTTGTGGAAACTGGTAATGTCTTCGTGCATATAAGCGTAGGTGAAGTCAAAATACATTTCAATTGCAAATAAGAAGTTCTCCAAATCGATCTCTTCAATATTCCAAGCCTTTTGCCAGTCAGTAAAAGCCTTTATAATATCTTTTTTTAGTTCAAATAAAAGCTCTTCATAGTCGTCATAATCAGCCTCTTCAGAAATTGATTTTTCTAATTTGCTCAACTTTTCCAACAAAGCCTTACTGTCGGCAATCTCAACATTTCTGTTCTCTGGTATTTGAAGTTTGCTCATGTCAAATGCTTCAATTTGGAAAGTATCTATCTTTCGCTGGAAGACATACATTGGTGCATCCTTGGGCTGAACTTCCTCCGGAAACAAATTGTTTTTTCTTTGAAGCATTATCTCAAAGAAGTCCTCAGGAGAAGCCCCCTCAAGGTCTAAAGTCTCATTTATTAATTCAAGAATTTGCGACTTTTCGTTGCGCTTTTCTTCATCAGAGCGAGGAATTAGAGTATTAGTGAAGTTCCAGATGCTAACAGCCACTTTGAAGGCTGCATTGAGCCCAGTGATATTACCTTCTCCCGAGATTTTATTTTTTGAAATGACAGGCTCGGCATAATACATCATGGCTTGGCTATTAGAAACAGCCTTGAAGCCTTCGGGTGCTTGAATATTTGACAAGGCAGGCCTATGAATAACCTGAACGTTTTTAAATACTTTTTTCTGCTTGCGCTTCGCATCTTGCTTCTGTTTGGCTTTTGCTCTGTTTTGGTTGATTTTCTTTTTGTCTTTCATAGGTTGGAATTTTATCATTTGTAAAGTTTCACCAGGTTGTGGAGAGTAAAGACTCAAGAAATTGATCTGGTGTCTTGTGAAATAAATCAGTATGTTTATCATACCAATATCGACAAGCATCCATCGGTGTTCTCACCTTAATTTCTTTCTTTAAGCTGGTATGAAGCCTGTTTATGTTGTACTGCTTCATAAAAACTAATAATGATTCTTTCATTTTATTCAGTGATTTGTATTTAGTTGTATATATCGTATTTTCCTTAATTGTTCTATTTACCCTTTCAACCATTCCATTCGTCTTTGGAGTATTTGGAATGCTTGGCTCATTCGCTCAATTCGAGAATGACCGCAGAGCGGAGCGAATTAAGGCAGGAATTAACGAGAAGAGGAAAATAACAGGGCTATAAAAAATAGGGGGCAAAAACAGCCTTCTAAACCCCGAGCCTATCACAATGAGGGAAACGGATGAATGGTTCAAGCTTTACAAAGAAGGGGTTGGAATTCGCAAAATTGCAAGTGAGTTCAATAGACATAGAACAACTATTCACAATATTTTAGTAAAAAAAGGAAGACTATTACAAACATTCAATAAGCTGTAGCAGTATCTTGTTCAATACTTTAGTTACGTTAAGATCCCTTTACATGCTAAATTGATTATTAGACTCAATCATAATTAGCTTAAACTCAATGGAACTTAGTGAATTCATTAATGAAACGCTTTCTCAAATAATTAAAGGTGTTCATGAGTCACAACAAAAAGCCACAGAATATGGTGCACATATTAATCCATCCCCAGGTCATCCAAATAGTGCCAAGCCATGTAATTTAACTCCTGTTAGTTTCAATGTTGCATTAAACGTAACAAAGGAATCTGAAGGGAAAACTGGAGCACAAATAGAAGTTGCAACTATATTTAAAGCAGGAGCAAGTGGAGGAATGAGCACTTCATCATCTAGTACTCACAATATATCTTTTATAATAGACGTTATCTTGCCTATAGATGAGGGCTCCAAATCCATTGTTGAAATAGAAAAAGCAAAGTTGAAAGAATTGGGCAGACAAGTAAGTTCACAATGGTAATATGCACAGAGCCGTTTACCATGGATTACCAGAGAAAAAACTAAAACACATATTTCTACTCTCTCTAAAAGTGTTTTGGTTTAATTTTTTATTTCCCAAAATTCGCAAGTTCCAGAGCGAAAGAAAGGGCTTAAGTCCTGATGTACACAAACTAACGGTACTTGCTGAAAAGCTAAAAGGTGAAAAAAATACTTGAAGCTGAGCTCACAGCAATGCCTCACATAAAAGACTGCTCAAGTCACAAATCATAATTAGAAATATTCTACAAAAACTCAACATTAGCAACGGCAGTTTCAATACCAGCATAGTGAGTAGTTGAAGTATCAAGCGCTTTAGTCAATAGGGTTATTCTTAGTGGATAAAATGATTTATCTACTCGATCTTGGTAATAATCAATTTCAAAGTTTTCACCTGAGTCTAAGGAGCAATTGAGTATATATCCTGTTTGGTTCTTATTGCTGCCATAAAAATTCACCTTTGTATTGGCTAATTCTTCTAGTTTAAGCTTATTCTTCAAATCCGTCTCAAATTCAATTACAGGTAATTCACTGATAATACCTGAAGATAAATTTTGGCCGAGTATTATAACGGTATCGTTGAATGTTTGAATATTTCTTTCGACGATTATCAATTCATCTCGACCATCTTTATTAAAATCCAATCTCTCGAAATGAATATAATTTTTTTCTGATAAACTCTGATTGGGTGAGCAAGTATCAATATTTGACTTGTAAATAATTGGCAATCCAGTTGAATCATAAATCAAAATAATTTGCGGCCCAGCTTGATTCATTGCCATATTGGTTAATAAAGACTGATTGTTGTTTTGATTACTCGATATAAAATCTTGCGAGACATTACACTTTCTTAGTTCAGCTTTTTCAGTAATATCATCACCATCAAAATCAAGAAACCATTCTTCACTTACTTCACAGATTGGACACGTATTGGGAATGGTAGAACAGGTTTTTTTTCTACTATTAATTGATGCATGTGAACTACTGTTATTCAAAATTCCATTTAAATCTTTTTTGCTTAAATCAATATTAGCTAAAGGATCGAACGCCCAAGGAGAATTTGCTGGTAATGATGTAGTCGTTTTGGAATATACCTTTGATAAACATGTAGAAAGAATAAATAAACAAAAAGAAAAACATAAGAGTACTAACAAAAACCTACTTGACCAGTTGTTCGACTCTTTGTCATTTTGCTTTTTAGACATTTTTTTGAGCATTGTTTTCTTGGAGTATACTCCAGAGTCAATAGTCTTTCTGGCTACTGCTAATGATTTAAAAATGATTCCATCTATTTATATCTAGAGTCGAGAGGAAAAACTTGAATGAAAAATGGAAAGATTAAAGTTCAAATTGAGTATTTGCTTTGCTAATTTGCGATTCATCTGAAATCATAATATAACCATTGCCTCTTCTTGTCTTGATAAGACTTGGTTTGTTTAGTTTAGAACGCAAATAACGAATATATACTTCAATTACATTTGAGTCACCAAGAAAGCTAGAACCCCAAACCTGGTCGAAAATATATTCACGGGTGAGTATTTGTTCTGGTTTAATTAGAAATACTTTTAGCAAATCAAATTCTTTTAACCTCAAATCAATTTGTTTACCGGTTCTCCAAACTGAGCGATTAATTAAATCCATACGCAAATCGCTATATTCAAGTACACCATCTCTGGTATGAATTGATGAGCGTCTAAGCATGGTGCTTATTTTTGCAATTAATTCATCAATGAAGAATGGCTTTGTGAAATAATCATCAGCACCAGCATTTAAGGAGAATATTTTTTCTTCGAGTTGAGAATTATTGTGGGCATTGTTATGACCAACCAAGATAATCCATGAATTGTTTCCTTGAAAGCGAAGTTTTTCGCATAAAGCAATTCCCATTTTGTCATTGTCTTTGAAATGAACGCTCATAATAATCAAATCGGGATCTGCCATCAAGATTTGACTTTGAAGATTAGCGGCATTCGAAAAATTATTGAGAGTTTCAGATGGAAGGCCTTTGCGGTTCAGTTCTAATTGAAGGGAATTGCGAGATGATTCATTTTCATCGACGATTAAAATTTTCTTTTGTGAGTTTATGTTGAGGCTCATTAATGATTTGAATTATTTTGCTGAGGATAAATGAATTAACAATGTCTCAATTTGAGATTAGTATTCTTGTACTTTTCGCTCTTGCTTTCATTTCGGGTTCCAATTTTATTCCCTAGAAAAAAGAGTAATTTGATAGCTTCAAGAATTTATTAATCCTAAAAAAATAAATTTACCGTTTTCTTGTTTTGTTGAATTATTTTTAAAGTTCATAAATTTAATAGACCACAAGTTGTTGAATGAGTTGCGTTTAATTTTCAAATTTTTGTGAATTGTCAAAACTTTCAAATTTAAACTTAAGTTTGTTTAATAAAGTAGATTCATTTTATCAGCAAAGAGTAATCCGTCAAGTTAAATTAAAAGCGATACTGTTCTTATCTGATTCTATGAAGGGAACCTTTGTGAATTCAGGTTGTTTACCCCACCTCGACTCTCAAAGAGGGTTTAGAAAGAATGGTCCAAAATCGCTTGCGAGGAAATTTAGGAGTTTGTTAGAAGCCCCCTGAATGATTTGCAAACTTTAAAATTTCACAAATATTTTTGTTAATAACTTGAAAAACAAAAAGTAGTTGTTGATTAAATTATGCAGGTTTAGTCATATTCTACTGAAATAGCTGGTTTACGCTTATTACTACTTTGAGTAATATTTGGTTGTTGAGTCGTTCTCTGACTTGGTATTACATTCTGATTGTTTGACTCAGTATTTAGCTGAGTATCAAGTCCAGCATCATATTGACTATCAAAATCATTTATCTTCTCTGAAGCCAAACCTTGTTGTCTTTCTTCTTGACGACTTTCATTGGTACCTAAAGAGAATTCATCCTCTAAGTCAAAGGGTAAATCTTTTGAGGCATTATTTCTGCTTTGATTCATATTGTTTTCTTCTGACGCATTTGGTTGCTCATATTCGTCATCAAACATAGAATTTGCCTGATTTAAATTAAATTCCTCTTGGTCACTCCTCTCATACGTTTGAGCATTTGCATTATTAGTTTGAACATTTGGCTGTGTATTTTCTTGTGTATTTTGTGGAGGAGAATTAAATCGAACATTTCGATTATTATTCAGGTTAACTCTATCTAATGGATTAGTTTGTCCATTATTTGAGTTTTGTTCTGAATTAGAAAAGCCTTTATTTGATGCTGTTTTCTTTGGCATAAAAAGGCCAACTAATCCATTAATCAGACCAATAACAAGTATTAAAGCTAAAACAAGTCCAATTAAAATCAACGGAATCCACCACCATTGAAAGCTGGGTTCACCTTCTTTAGCCTTTTTATTTAATCCCCAAAAACCACTGGGCTTTTCTTCTTCAGCATTTTTTATATTTCCTTTAATGATTATTTCAACATCATTACTGCTCATTTGAGGATCAGCTGCGGCTGCGATGCTAGCTTTCAATTGGTCCAGTGGTACAGGCAAAGGCCCTTGAACGACAACGGAAACTTTAATGCTTCTTAAGGCTCCAGGGGCTGACTCAACTACAGTTTGTTCATAACTCGGATAACTTTGAATTGTAAAATTGTGTTGTCTATAATTTCGTTTGCAGGCTTCATCCCCATCAGCACAAGTATATCGGGTTTGATCTCCACCCATTTGGGGTGCGGTTGAGTTTGTAATTCTAGGCTTTGGAGCTGGAAAATTATTATCCTGATTCATCCCATTTCGATTCATGGAATAAAGACCACTAGTTCCATCACTCGGAGAAGGCATAATGCTTGCATCTCTTTTGTCTTTACCAGGTTTTTTGCTAGTCGTAGTAGTTGGATCCTGAAATGCATTATCAGTAAATTGGCCTTGTTCCCCCGCATAGTTTTGACCTGAATAATTTTGATTAGAAGTCTGTCCATCTTGTGACTGAGCTGGAATATTCAGAGTGGAATCATTTGTCTGATAATTTTGTCTTCTCTCACCATTTGCAGGCATATCTTTCTTGAGCCTTGTATCAATCATTTCCTCCCCCTGGCTTTGATATCTTTCGGCTTGTTCGGTGGTTTTTTCTTCCTGATAGGTGGTTACATAACCATCACTTCCTCTATAAGGTGAATTTGCAGCGGCATCACCCAGAGCTTCTTCAGAATATTCTTGAGTTCCAATTGCACCCGGTGAAAAGTTAGTGGTGTTTTTTGTCATTTTTTGCGCCATTAAACGTACGCTGACAACCGCTTTAGAATTACCTGAACCAAAGACCCCATCTAAATAATCTTGAACTCTTCCGCCAAT
>Ga0208362_1000234_pt1 | contig 18871 bp, 39 predicted proteins | sample LakMenEpi13Oct10_FD_150693 | JGI IMG/M metagenome (GOLD analysis project Ga0208362, IMG submission 150693) | Freshwater microbial communities from Lake Mendota, WI - 13OCT2010 deep hole epilimnion (SPAdes) | ecosystem: Environmental > Aquatic > Freshwater > Lake > Epilimnion/Euphotic zone ... | reverse complement strand
CTGTTGCTCCAGTAGCTGGAGCCTCAAGAAGAAGATAACAACAGGGAGATTAATAATGAAAAAATTTATAACTAAATTAATAGCTGCACTTTATGATCAGGCCTGGACAATAGCTGGAACTATATTAGTTCTTATTACTTTGTCTGGCGATATACAATCATGGGGAATTAAGATCAGCATTGCCACTTTAGTAATAGTATTATTTGGTGCTGTAATCAAAAAAGAAATGGATGAGTCTGATTAATTATTATTTAATTAATTCTTCCGGAATAATCCACAGCTTGCATACAGCGTTAGGCTCAATCTTACCAGCTACTATTTCGCATCCCTGACCACCCATAAAAAATACGCAGTTAGAACAAATCATCCCCTGCTTAATGAAGGGGTTAACTTTTGCGGGAGCATAATGTGCACCGTTTGCCTTTGATGTCTGATCAAACTTTCCAAACATTTCAACCAATTGTTCGTATTGGTCGTACATTAATTTTTGACGAGGATTTAATTTTTCTTCAGGATCATCTGGATCTTCTTCATCTTCAGGTTCCTCCTCGGGCATTTCATCTTCTGGCATATCTTCATCATCGCCATTAGAATATTCTGATAGCCAATAATTACTCATCTCTTGAGCCACCTTTTACTATGCCATCAGGAATCGCAGCTAGTCTGCAGTAACCATTGTCTTCTACTGTCTGAGCTACAATCTTGCAAACACCATTACCTTCGTAAAGGGCGCAATTACCACACTTGACACCTATAGTTAGGTTATCGTTTTCCGTACCTGGAACATATCCAACCCATATTCCATTACCATCACCATTAGCGAGCTTACCGTATTTTGATACGATACCTATCATGGCCTGAACATATTCTTCCTCAGCTGCAGGAAGTTTATTTTCCATTTTTTCTAAAAATTCAGCTAACCAATAAATTGCCATTATTAACCTATACACTTTCTTGAGCAGAATCTTTCATTATTATGTTCGTAAATCATACCACGTATGAACTGTCTACTACAGGTCGGACAGGTAAAAGACTTGCCTTTTAATCCTACATACAGAATAGCTTTACCTGCTGGCTCTGCTTTTAATGTAGCTACAGGTGAATTTGAAACATTTTTCTTTGCGGGCTTTTTACCGGCCATTTTGACTCCTTAGGTATTCAAGACATCTAGGAGTATAGTAATCACTTTTTCCTATTTATAGTTATTTTGTATGTAAACAGGATAAGTTTCATCTATCTCATAATACTTTAGGGGAAATCTATCAAATGGATCTATTCCCTTTTCAATCCTATGCTTAATAGTTTCTAAAGACTTGTATTCATTTTCATTATATTCTGTATGCGCAAATGATTCTATCTTATATATAATATTATTAATATCTGAAAAATAAGAAAAGTGCCAACCAGCGTTGGGTATTCTTGGCAAAAGTGCTTCTCTCATTTTTTGTGGACTATTTTTTTTTAACTCCGAGTATTTCAACGCAACTGGTCTAGCAGTTTGGTTGCAGTGATCTGGAACCTGCCAATTAAAATTCCAAAAATATTGCCTATTATCTAAAGCTACAGGTTTTTTTATATTTTTTAATTCCTGTATAACAGATGATTTAATAATTTCATCCACATCAGATATTAAAATTATGTCATTCTTTTTAGCAAAAGATAAACCATCCATGATGGCGTTTCGTTGAAAGTATTCTCTCTCCCAAGAAGTCATTTCATCTTTTGGAAAATCAACCTTTATTTTAATTATTTTATCCAAAAATGGATTTATCCATTCACCTATATCTTCTAAATAGAAGGGCTTGCTATTGCCAGTAAAGGTTTTAGATGCCTCTACAATTACGAATGAATCAACACAAGAGTATAATTCGTGCAAGCGGATCTTTAGCATTTGTTCTTCATTAAAATACGTAAAGCAATCAAATATTTTCATACACTAATACATTCTCATTTTTAAACATTGAATATCTTTTAATTTCAGTTTCCACTTGTGCGTTAATAGTTAAATATTTTCCAAGATCATTTGCCCAAACACCTGGATTTACCACCATTGCAAAACCGCCAGGTTTTAAAAAGCTTTTGATCTGACGGGCTACCATATCTGTGTCGTCGTTCAAAAGTTCTGGATCATAATTAAATGAAATAAATAAATCACAAATTGATTGACCAAAATATATACCGTTTATACCGGCTTCCCAGTACTTACACTCGTCGTTAGAGAGATATTTTCCTCTTTCAGTATGCATCATAAAAGCGCCAATACCATGCTTAGGCGTGTGTAAAACATCTAACAATTCTTTACTACGGCCATAAAGAGTCGTAAATGTTGTTTGTGGAAACACATCTCTAATTATATGTGCTACGTAGTCCCAATCCATGATATGTATTATAACACAGGCTTACGGGCGTCGACTTTAAGCCAGCCCCATTCATCTCCACGCTTAACATCTAATATTTCAAAACCCATTTTTTCAAAGTCGTCTTGCAACATTCTATGCGTTAAGCCCACAAAGTGAAAGTCAAAAGGATTAAGTTGTTCCGCAAAAAAGATTTGCTGCATTCTTCTGTCTCCATCGAGGGAGTCCATAGAGATTAATTGATTACAGGCTAGGATAAAGTCTGGGACTTCTATTCTGATCATGCCACCTGGCTTAACAATTCTACACCACTCAGCTAATACTGATTGATATTCTTTCCAAGGAAAATGTTCTAGACATTCAGAGTTATAAACTATGTCAGCGTAATTATCTGGAAGATTGATTTTTCGTGCATCGCAAACTACGTCTACTGGGACAAAAGTTTTATTTACATGATCATATAATGGTGTTGGGTCTATATCTATGTGCATCCAGTCTGAACCTAGGTATGTTCTAGTACCAATTACAACTTTTATGCCATTACCTTGTGGTATTGTTTCTAATCTCATTTAAATTATTCTTCCTCGATAAAGATTTTGCCAACGTGGGACCTTGATAATATCTACTTCGCGCCCCAAAGCTGCTATATAAATTGTTTCTGGACTCTCATTTAACCCTTTAAGCTCAGGTTGCAACTGATACCATTCCTCCATGTAATGGGAAGTCCAATCTTCGAACCTAGTTACGTTAGGGCTATGGTAGGTTACATGCGGGCCTACAAAGTATTTATTCCATTTATTCACCCAGTTAACTACGCCTGCATTAATTCTTTCCTGTGCATCAGGATTTCTAGTGCTTGTGGCATCGTGAGAGACTACTACTGATGGATCAGCTACTATCTTCCAGCCACCTAATCTTATTCTAGTCTGGAAATCAACTTCTTCTTGATGCCCGATCTCTGTATCAAATCCACCGATTTCTTTGTATCGTTGACGATTTAAAATCCAACAAAATCCAACACCCCATAATATTTCCATATATCTTGTACGCTGTATAGGGTAAGCTCCACCATTAGGAAAAGCCATAGCGACTTCATGATTAGATTCTAGATAACTAGCCAATTTCTCATCCCAACCACGAGTAATAGCATACGCATCGTTGTCAAGATAGCCGACATTGTTAGTCTCTGCCCACTCCAGTATTTGATTGACTGCTCCGACATATCCAGTATTGTGATCTAAAAATCTTGGAATGATTCTTGAATCTTCACTAGCGTGTCTTTCAATAACTTCTCTGACACCTGGGTCAGTTGAGGCATTGTCAACAACTAGAAAGCGCCAATCGGAAGTAGAGTTCTCTCTCATATTAATGAGCATCATATTTAACTTCTGAGGATTATTATAACTAGCAGTGCCCATATCTATTCTCATGGCTTCACCCACCACTGTCCATTTTCATGACGGACAAATCCTATTTTTACTAACATTGGATCCCATTCCCATTCATATTTATTATTAATAGCTAAGTGCATCGGGATAGAATTTCCATGCTCAGCGTCGCCTATTCCGAATGCGTTATTAGGAATGAACACACCGTTTTTCTTTAGGCAATTAAAAATAGCTAAAGCCCATTCATCTACGTTTACGACATGCTCGAGAAAATCTAGGGCGACAACACCGTCAAACTTATTGCTACCAATTGTTGGCGCAAAGCTATCAGTGAATAAAGTTTTGATATCTAGATCAGGGCGCTTGCTAAATCGGTACTGTGCGAAGTTAGCTGTTTTACTATTTTCCAAATCATGGTATGTTGTCTTAATGCCCTGCTCGGCCATTCGCAAACTAAGAGTTCCAATTCCATCACCAATGCTTAAAACATTCTTTTTTCCAGAATGAAATAAACCTAAGGAAATTCCCTCACACATACCCTTGTAATTAAAACCCTCATCTAAATGATAGGCGGATAGTTCCCATATATAAGAGTCAGTAGTTCTATACCAATTCAATAAAGAATTAGGATCATCTACATTAGTGCTGTTATCAATGAAATCTTTAGCCACTTCATGATGATTTGCATGAAATCCAAGACTCAATCTATCTTTTGCATCCTTTAAACTTATTCCTAAAAATCCTGAAATAAGTTCTGCCTGGTTATCTATATTCATTTTTTCACTTTCTCCCATAATAAATATGAGGACATTAATCCTTCTTCGTAGGAATCTATATACAATGACTTGCACCAAGTTGTATCTTTGGGTCTTGGAGCAATACCTTTAAAGTACTCGTGAGATACACCCTTAATTATAGGGTTAATGCATCCGTGTACATTATACTTTAAATCTCGTGCTATAGCAAATCTGCTACACTTTATCGGAATCCCTAAATGAACTATTTTTTCTTTAGCGTTTTTAAAACCTAAAGCTCTATTCCAAAGAATCTTCGCGGCATCTTGTGCGAACAGTGGAGAGAAGAATCGATCATCAACTTGGAGCTGCACTTCATCTTCTATCATTGACTCTAAGGGATTCTTGCGACCAATATCTTGAAAAGGTCTTACTCCAATTACGAAAGTTAATCTACATATTTCTGTATTTTGATGAGCTAAAACTATATGTTCAGCAGTTAGTTTTTGTTTTCCATAATGAGTTAGAGGGTGCGCTATATCAGTAGTATTGTAGCATGAGTTATCTCCGCTAAAAATACCTTGAGTACTTCCTTGTATTAAGTACTTATTATTCTTTGTCACCCAAGTGCATAGTGTTTTAACCAAGTCAACATTTACGCTTACATATTTTTGTGGATCTGATTCAACAACATCAACTCTATTTTCTCCAGCTAAATTAATAATTACGTCTGGATTTATAATATCTAAATCTTTTCGAACATCTTGATGATCAACATCTATTCCATACCATCCTGGGCTAGAAGTCTTTCTTGAATAGACTGCCTCAACATCTTCTGGCTGATTTATTTTCATATGTTGACCGACAATACCACCGGAACCTAATATAAGAACTTTCATACTTCCTTCTTTGTAGTAATATTTAGCGGAGAGGGTGGGATTTGAACCCACGGATATCTTTTCAGACATCGACATCTTAGCAGGATGTTCCATTCAACCGAACTCTGGCACCTCTCCAGATATCTAGGAAACAATTCCTGGGCGCTCTACATCTTCCATTAATCTAGTTCGACTCCACGCACCACAAGAATTACAATACCATTGCTGATATGTTCCTATCTGGGTATAGCGAAGACCTCTGCGCTGAAGATCTTCGGACGCACATGTAGGACAGCTACATTCACCTGAATAAACATTCAAATTAGGATGGTTTGTCATCCATGGTCTTAACTTCATATAGACTTTACGTAATAGATCAACATCTTGCTTTGCATACTTTGTCATTAACTTCCAGGACTTTATATCCCCACGCATGCAGCCAGCCCATGTTTCAAAGCCGCCAGTATCAACTTTTCTACCTAACCCTAAATGTTGGCCAAGATGGTCTAGTTTATTGCTATTAAACATAAAATATCTTCTTGCAATCTTTAATGTGTCAATTTGTTTTACTGGAGATGTGGGCCCCAAATTATGGTATACAAACCTAGCATTAGCTTTTCGCATATCAAATCTATCGCCATTATGAGCGATAACAATATCGGCTTCATTTATTAAGTCCCACAGTTTTTTTGCAACAAAAAAATCATTCTCCGGATCCTTTTCATATGCGTCTGGGAAATCTATTAGAGAACATACTTGCGTCTTGCCCTCTCCCTCCCATCTATATGAGACACAAAGTAGATACCACTCTCTGTCGTGCTCGATAACATTCTGTTCGAAATGCCCCCATACATAACTTAAGTTTGGAGCTGTTTCTATATCGTAATAAAGTATCTTTGCCATAATAGCACCGTCTTTTCATTTGAGTAGCATCTCTTGAAAACTACATATAGCTATACATTATAACACAAATGGTGGCGTAATGCTCATAATGTCACACTACGCCACCATTATATAAGTAATTAATTGTTTAATATTTTTAATATTAAAAAAAATAATTTCTGAAGCTGATCTTCCGTTGTGGATAATATAATCTCTTGATTATCGCCCAATATTATCTTGATAATATGGCCTTTTATCAATGAGCCATCTGTTGTTATCATGGAAGTTTGATTTGTTATTTCTATATTTTTCATAGCTGGCATAAAGCCAGAAAAAACTTGATCCATTATTTTTTCTTTTTCTTTTTAAACGTCGCAACGTTTTTTGGAGCTTGACCTTTTATGTCCTTCGAAGGAGTTCCTTGTGATCTTTTTCGTTGTACAGCGCTTTTTCTTTGAGAAGAAGACATAGAGTTAGCTTTTGCAACCGGTACACATTTTGCATAGCCGCCGCCCTTTCCGGATGTTCCACAAGGTTGCCATTTACCATTTTTTTTTGGTGCACCAATGTTAACCCATTTCTGATTAAACCATTTAGTTAAACCAACACCTTTTGGTCCAGCCATAGTATATCACTTCTTTTTGCGAGGCGCTGAAGTAGTTTTCCAAGTCCCGCCCATTGATTTATATTTCTTTGCAGCCCAAGCATTTGCGTATGCTGAAGGATAGACGTCAAATTTAGACTTAGCTTGTGACTTGGCCTGGCTCCACAGCTTTGGATTCTTTGGAACGTTTCTTTTTGTGGCCATCAGTCTTGATCCTGATCGTATACCTGGTAAGAACTTCCTCCACTTGGTTTATCTTTATCCTTTAGTCCATTTGCTGCAAGTACTCCAGACAGACATCCGGAAAGAAATAGTACAATTGGCACTAATAAGGAATCAATAAACGCTTTATCATTGGGGCTTTGTTGATCAATTGGCTGTGTAACGAATACAAGCGCATACATTACGCCAATAACTATGACGGCAAAAGTAAATGCTAGGGTTGCTCCTACAAAGAAAACCATGCGAGCTTTTATTTCACTGTTTGTATATCTTTTCTTTTCATTCATTGAGGTACACTCCCGTATATATCTTCTGGACATGTTCCAGAGGCATTGCAAATCGGTGGTTTACAATCCGCACTCTCCCAATTAGCTGGATCTTGACATGGGTATCTATATGAATCTGTACATCCACTTAATAGCCCCATGCAAAACGCACCTAAAATAGCTACTAATGTTAAAATTACTTTACGCATCAGCCAAACATTTTCTTCCAAGTGACGGGACCCACAGAACCGTCGGCAGTTAAACCATTAGCAGTCTGCCATGCCTTAAGCGAGGCAACAGACTTAGGTCCGAAATCGCCATCAGCTTTCGCACCGATGACTGCCTGAACGAGCATAGCGGGTGAGCCTTTTGAACCAAGTCCAACTGGAGTACCCGGATAAGTAAATACCATTGGGCCAGCCTCTACTGCGCCACCAGAGGGCTTTAAGGCTTCAACTGGCGATTGCACAGAACCATCAGGCGAAGCGTCACCTAGTGCATACTGCCAGTGCCAAGCTTCAAATTCTTTAGAGGCTGCGTTATTACCTTGGAGATAAAAACCATATTTAGGTGCGTTAGCACACATCCACTCAAAGCATTTTCCGCCCATTGAGGTAAGTTTACCATTGACATCATAGCCAAGGTCAATAGCAAGACCCCATCCATGATTGGAGCCTTTAAGGCCAGTCGGGTCTGGGGCAGCTGAAGGAGCTTTACCTTTCTTTAACCACCAGGTCTTACCCTCATACTGACGAGTAACACCAGTGCCAGTGTCAGTTGTTACATAGCGATCCATAAACATTGACAACTGACCTTGAAATGAGCGGTAGTCGCCAACATTCTTTAGCTTGAAGCCAGCAGCTAGTGCAGCGTCGTACATTTTATTGAACTCGGCAGCGACTGGTGCGTACATTTTTCCTCCAGTTTTAACTGAAGCAAGGACACTTTCGGCTAATTGGCCATTTTTATACTGCTTAAGGGCAGTGGGGACAACTAGTTTTATGTAAGGGTACTGACTCATTTATTAATCTCCTATTATTTTTTCTTATTTTTATTTGTAATCTTTTTCAAAGTCTTAGCAAAGTTTGCTTGCTGAACAGTTAGTTTACTGTATCTAGATGGATTTTTCGTAACTGCTGCAGCATACCCTGCTGGGGTTTTGCCAGCTTTTTTAGCCTTGGCCGTAAATGCCCCAGGTCTTTTAATGGCTTTTTGAATCCATTTTTTATCAGCTGGCTTTGCCATATTTTCTATTCCTTTGATTAAAGATGAATATTGATATACCTATAGTAATCAAAAACGCGCCGATACTCATAGATGAACTACCGTCTTGCCCTGTCGTTGGAAGTGGGCCCTCCGGAGTATCTTGTGACCCATGATCATGATTACTATGGTCGTGAATTGTTGTTGTGGTTTCCTCTACGATTATTTGTGGCATCGTTGTAGTGTTTATAATAGTAGTTGTAGTTTCGGGTTCAGTTACGACAGGGGCTTGAGTTGTAGTTGTTTCGGGAACTGTAGTTAGGGGGATAGTAGTGGGAGCAATCGTCGTTGTTGCAATAGTCGTAGTAGGCGCTGGCGCATCCCATGAAACCGTAATTGAGACAACTTTAACTACACCATTAACCGTTGCACTAGCGGTATAAACTGCCGTGCCCTGCGATGCCGTGTTGACAGTGATGTTAGCTATACCACTTGCATCAGTTGTTGCGGTAAAGGTTTGCCCTAAATCTGGACCAGAGAAAACTGTCATTGATACTGTAACGCCAGCCTGAGGAACGCCAGCTAAAGTTTGAGCCGTTGCTGTAATAGTAATTGGCTCACCTGCACGAGGGGTTGCAGGACTATATGATAGTACGAAAGAACTAGGAAGAGATACACTGCCACCTCCAATGGAAACAGCCTTTCTAGAGTCGGATGCTTCTGGATATGGGTAGTCAACAAGAGTCTTTAATGTTCCTACATTGCCGGTGAAATACCCATGCCAGCACGCAGCTACAAGTGTATTTGTTAAGCCAAAATCGTTTACGCCATCAGTTGTAGCTTCTGGTCCACCATTGCACCCTCCATTATTATATATAGCGCCAGGTAAAAGTGCAGTCAGCCAACCGTATGATCCCATGTTTGCGAACAGACCGCCACCACCATTAACAAAGTCAGCTATTTTTTCTGCATTGGCTGTAAATATGGCTTCAGTGCTGGATGAGCGACTCCAGTTATCTGGTATCCATAATACAGCTGGAGGATTAGAGGTAATTGTAGTACTAAAAAAACTGCTTATTTGTGAATCTGTAATATAAAAATCAATTATAGGAGCAGTAGGAAATTCAACTAAAAACTGTGCACTTAATTGACTAGCCCAGTTAGCCCCACATGAAGTGGTTGTTGCGTTAGATCCGACAATTGCAATGTGACCATTGTTTAGATTTCGCGCACCATCATGAACTTTTTTAAGAACTTTGGCTATGTATTGTCCAGTGCTTTCCCATCCTGAGTGACAAACTGGATCCATTCCATCTAATACGATTGGTCCGCCGCCACCACTAGTAGCCAATGCTACTGACGAATTACTAGCTGGATTTAAAAACAATCCAATACCTATTGTTACTAGCAATACTGATAAAATATTTTTAATTTTTGACATATCTCCCTCAATTTATTTAAGTTGTCCGCAGGAAATATAGTAATAGTATAAACAAAAAAGAGGGCTATGACTTTTTAGTCATAACCCTCTTTAATTAAAATGATTAAATTACTTCTTCTTTTTCTTTTTAGCTATTGCAGCTTGTATAAAAGGGGGAAGTTTCTTTTGAGCTGGAGTGAGTCCAGTCATTTTTTTTGCAGCCATTTTCTTTGCTGGGCTTTTCTTTTTCATTGCCATAATTGTTCCTCTAATCTTAAACTAAGACTGAAAATTAATTTCAGTACATCTTTTTGCCACCCATTTTCTTTGAGCTTCCCATTTTTTTGGAACCGCCCATTTTTTTGGAACCCATTTTCTTGGAACCCGCAGCTTTCTTTTTCATCATTGCCATAATTACACCCCCTTTGCCCTACTTTTATTTTCGCTTGACTTCTTATAGTGCCACATCATATGATCATGCATTTGATCATCTACTTTATCTACCTGTTCGTCAACATGATCTATTTTATGATGTAAATTAAGTATTTCATCCTTAACATCTACTAGCATTGTCGCGACAATATTGTGATCACTTTTATTTTCTTTACGGCCCTTTTGGACTAGGGCTACAAGTATTCCGCCAATAGCGGTTATTATTGCAACAATGGCAGCTTCCATCTCAGGATCCCTTGACCCATTTTTTGGAAGGAGACTGAGTTTTACTGGGACTCCATTTAACTTTATTGGCCCAGTATGCTGCAGACATAGGTCCTTTAGATATATTCTTAGCGTGGCGTGAGGCGAAAGCCTTCCTCTGACCAACAGTTTGGTTAGTTTTTACCCCCTGCTGGCCAAAACGAATTGTTTTAACTTTACCGCCAGATTTAGCTACAACAATATGAGATTTACTTGGATGACTAGGAGTTCTTTTTGGTTTATTAAAACCACTTACTCCAGCTCTCGCTAAGCGTGGATCTTTTTTAGTTGCCATTACTTTTTCTTTCTACGCTTTTTATTTTTTAAAATAGGACCATTAGACTTCTGGTTATTTGTACCCATTCTTGGTCCACTTATGTAAATAGATTTTTTAAAAGCCATTATTTTTTACGTTTCTTTTCTAATCTATTTGCTGACGATATTGCAATAGCTATTGCCTGTTTACGCGATTTGACAACAGGACCACCCTTACCAGAGTGCAACGCACCTTTACCAAATTCATCCATTACAGATGTAATTTTTTTTTGATAAGTTGTTTTCTTTTTTTTATTTGCCATTTTTACTGTTATTGTTTTTTGTCCACTGACTAGAGTAATGACCACCAGTTCTCTTCGTGTCAATGACATTCATTACAGAATCTTTAAGTAATTTATAATAATTTTTTTCCGAGGATGTTTTACTTCCCCAACCTTTGTCGGCCATATTTACCACCTTATAAAAGAAGACTGGTTATATAGTAACATTTCTGCACTATATAACCAGTCTTCAAATTTGAAATATTAATGAACGCCTATGCTTTTTTTGTTGTCTTTGGGGTATTTGTTACCTTTTTAGCAGGAGTTTTTTGTGTGTTTGCTCCGTTAATATTTTTAGGTCTACCAGGCTTTTTCTTCTTAGGTTCAGAAGTTTTATTATCATCTAAGTCATAACCACCAAGTTTTGGTTGTTGAAAAGTAATTACTGGCTCTACTACAGAATTTACTGATGTAGTAGGTTTAGCCTGAAAAGTAGGACTTGGTATTTTTTTCTTTTTTGTAAATAATAACTTTCTTGCAAGCTTTTTGATTAATTTCATTTGTTTCTCCTGTTACTTTGTACCTTGCTGTGATTCTTTAATGAGCATATAACGCTCACCAGTTTCTTTTGAAGCTAAAGAAAACCCGTAGGCAACTGCTTCTTCAACTGCTGCCGTCAGAGCTTGTTTGTCTTCAAAGGAAACACCATGCAAAGGTATGGTAACCCCTGCATAAACATCAATATTTTCAAAATTGCCAATATTGATTTTTCTATTTACCCCACATATTACTATGGGAGAGCTCGTTAAAGAAATTTCATTACTCAAGAGATTAACCACCTGGTCTAGGGGAGAGTCCATAGACTGCTCCATTGCTGTTTTTGTTATCTTAGGCATATACGTTTATGAACTCGTTAATTATTTCTAGTGTCTTATTAGTTTGCTCATCAATTGATAAGTTATCGGTGACTATTATAGCAGATGAAATTTCTTTCACCAAGTCACATTCTTTTTCTGATTTATGAGAAGATTGTTCTGCTGTCATTAGATGACCATCTCTTTTCATCATTCTCTGATTTCTGACTTCCTCTGAGGCATCGAAGTATATAATCATTCCATTTGGTTGACTTAAAATTTTATCAGCCTCATTTTTAAATCTGACATCTGAAATAATAATCCCAACATGTTTAGGATTTTCTTGAAAACCTTCTGAAGAAATAATACTTCTGTGCATCTTTGTTGATTTATATATTACCCACTTGGCAAAAATTTCAGGATCGTATAGCCTACATAGATCTCCTGCCTTTTGCAGAAAAGATCTTGGCTTAATGCCTTCTGGTTCTATAGCTAAATTATGTAGCTGCTCAACAATGTCGATAAAATGTTTATAGTCAGGAATATTACCTAGGGCATTGCCACCAAAAAGATCAAACAGTACTTCATGTATAGAAAATAGCTGCCTATCTTTTTGCCTAAAGCCAAGCGTAGTCTTTTTAATTGTAGCTATTTCATAGAGCGATAAAGTAAAGAAGATATGATCCCAGATGATATGTCCATCTGAGTTATTTATTCTAGCTTTTGGAACTATCTGTTCAGCTACAGAAGTCTTACCACTAGCAGCCTTTCCAGATAGCCCAATAATTATTGGATATTCGGGATGATATTTTTTTTGTACATTCATAACGTCTATTATAGCACTTAAATCTTGGATACGTACTCTTTTCTGATTTCTAATTCATTAAGAAATGCATTAGCTAGGGCGTCTGGTTCCCAGACAAAAGACCTATTTACTTGAACTACTCGAAAATTAAATTCTTCCCTTATTTCTTCAACTGTCATTAGTAGTGGAATAAGGGACGCATTTTTACACTTCCACTTACCATTGATCTGATTTGCTACAACGGCAGAATCAGTATATATAATTGGATCTGATAAATCAGCCATAGAACATATTAACAAGCCAGCTATTACAGCCTCATACTCTGCCTCATTGTTAGTTCTAGGACCAAGACCTCTGGCAAACTGTGCTATTTTTTTTCTATTTTTATAAACAACAGCAGAACATGCTGCCTCTCCAAATTTTTTTTGACCTTGACCACGCGATGCTCCATCGCAGAAAACTTCTATGTTCATTTAACACCGTTTCAGTTTATTTTGAGTAAAGAATATATATCTAGCAGCATGTTTTCAACTTCTTGTCTTGAGTATAGCTCTCTGTCTTGAGAATATATTTCATGTAAAAAGTTTTCAATTTCTGATTTTACGTCAGCTACTTGCTCCTGAGTCAATTCTAATGTCATATTCTATTCCATATTTTTTGGCGGTGTTAATTATATTATTTTCATGAGAATTACTAGATACTTGAATTGTTTTATTTAAAAGATATCTATCACCCTTATACTCAACCTGCATAGGGAAATTTAAATCTTTTCTTTTTTCTGAATAAAACTCTTTGGATGACGTAACACTTTTATAGTAACCTATAAACATATAATATCCTTTTTCTTAATTAGTAAGTACTAAAGTCAGATTCTAAATATGAACCTTTTTCTTCTCTATAGGCTGCTACCTGCATAGATTGAATCTTATCCATTAATTTTCTGGCTGATTCGGAGGCAATGCGAGCTGAGTTTTCCATTGATTCAGCTAAGCTAACCATTGCCTCAGCTGTAACCATTTCAGAGTATTGCTCTTCTGCAGCAGTCATAGCAGAAGCTTCTCTTTCGGCTTCATTTTTTCCAACTCGGTTAGATTTGTATACTCTTTTATAGTTACCTTCTACGATTTTAAAATGTGCCCGAGCCATTCCAGCAAATCTAGCAGCGCGTCCGTAAACATTAGACGTTCTAGCAACCAAAGAAGCGATATTGTCTATACCTAAATCAACTATATCCACTTCTGGAATTTCTACAAAATATTTATTTATTTTTTCAGCAGAACTGTATGCATCTATTACCTCTGTTAACTGGGGCGCTAAAAAATCTGTTAGCAATTGCTGAAGTTTTTGAATTGTCACTTTACCTTCTCCGCTGATAAAAGAATTGCGTATTCATCAATTTCTAATTCAATTATTAAATCTCTAACTTTATTTTTAATTTTAGTTAAATGCTCTCTAATTGTGTTGGGATGCTCATTTATTTTTAGAGATATTTCACTGGATCTTTCACCATCTACATATCTCCATTTTAAAAGCTGTCTTTCCTGAACAGATAGTCTATCAAACGGTGATACATTTTTCTCTCCAAGAACCCAAAATTCATCAATTTTATCGGTAGAAAGCATCTGCTCTAAGGAGTATTCTACTGGATCTGCCTTAAATCCTACAACATAGTTTTCATCACTCTCGTCTGTCGTTGCGTCATCACTGAGTAGTGGGAAAGTTTTTCTACCAAGCTGATCAATTAAAAATGTATCAACATTCTTTTTTAGTAGATAAAAAAAATAACTATATAAAAATCCACTAAATGGTATTGGACCTTTTGCTGAATCTTTTCTCTCATATCTGTTAATACACTGAAAAAATGTTAGGTTTATTGTTTGGCGGATATCTTCCTCGTCACCATACCTTCTTGCCATATAGTTAATGCCCCTCATACACTCATTGATCACTCTCGTGTTATTTTGATTAAGTTTGTTTTTCATTAACGCAAAACGTGTACCGGGATCTTTGATGAACAAAGAAATAAACCTTCGAATATCATAATCATTTAGATTAAACTTGGAATAATACAGCAGTGACGTATATTTAGTTAAGAAGTTACTAAACACTTTCAGCAACTCTTCCTGATGATGACCTGAACCCTTTTTTGCCTTGTCTATAAGATCTTGCATTTCATTTTCTTGCAGTGAATAATACTGCTCTTTATAACTACTCATTTCTTGCCTTCCCAATTTATAAAATAATCACTATATATATCTCTTATATCTTCATAATAAATTATTACCGGAACCTCTAGTTCGTTCATAAAATTTTTAGCGTCGGTGGAGTATTTGCTAATGACACAAGTTAGCTTTGCAAACTCGTCTGGATAATATCTTTTAAACCTTTTCAATTTTAGTTTACTTTTATCATCTAGATAGCCTTTGACTTCAATCCATTCATTATTCCTTGTCAGTAGAAAATCTGGAGTGTAAGCTCTTGTTCCCCTTTTAATTGGAAATGGAAATACTGTTGGCTCAAATTCAAAATCAATTTTATATAATTTTAAAATCCTGACAAAATTTGCTTCCCAACTTGATCTAACATTCATGTCAATATCTTTCCTGTAACCAGTTTTAGTATATTGATATGCGTTTCCTTTTTTTCTTTTTGGAAGTTCATCATTCATAATTGCTTGATCAACCTGCTTGTTTCTGATATTATTCAAATTAGGTTGTTTTTTGAACGAAGATTTTTCCAGAAAAAAATCGTTTGGCGTTGCAATCCGTGTCTGCATCCTGTATCCTTTATGTCTATAAGCGTATCTATATTATACAATAAAAAGTAAAAAAAAACAAACCAAACGCTACAACGCAAGTTGTAGCCTAAAAAGAAAGAAAATATAATGTCCACCATTAATACACTAAATGAAATCATCAAGGAAACAATTGACCAAATGAACAGCGAAATTGCTGAAGACCTAGTTGTAAACTATGGTTATGACTTTGATTCGGCAATTAAGTTGGTAACTGAGTTTACCGAGTTTGACATCGCTGACTCTTCCGAATCAGACTTCTGATTCTTATATAAAATAAAATAAAAATGGGGCTGGGAAACCGGCCCCATTTTTATTTGTCTAACTTCTTTTCTTATTTCTAAAAACACCAGTACCACAAGCTCCAGAAGCTGCATGGTCGCAATAGCTACATATTCTTACGTTTGATGTTGGATTGAAATTTCTATCTGAAATAATATTATTTATAGATTGAATCAACTTTACTTTTACATTTTCAATATCTTGCTTAGAAAATAGATGACCTTTTTTCTTTCCAGATCTAAGATAGTATAACTCTGCATATACTTCTTTATCTGGGAATATATGATCCATAGCTAGCGCATATATTCCTAACTGCAAATTATTAGGAACCTCCTTAAGAGTTACTTCCCATTTGCCTGTTTTGTAATCAGTTATATGAACTCTATCTTCATATACATCTACTCTATCTATAAAGCCTATTATCTTGTAGCTGCCAATAATTAAACTGAATGCCAACTCTTTATCAAAGATATGAAAATCTACATCACTATTAGTATCATAAAAGTCATCTATTATTCGAGATCCAACAGATATTAGTTCATTGGATATTTTATTATCTGGATCCCAAATTGGGATATTTTTTTCATATTCTAATTTAAGTTCTTCTAAATCTATTTGTTTATTATTTTCTAATTTATTCTCTAAGACAGAGTGAACAATATTACCAAGAGTAGCAGCTGCATTAAACTGTCTTGGCTCTTTTTGTATATAAGAATAAAAATACTTAGCTGGACATTGTGTGTATGTATCTATTCTAGAGTACGAAAAATCTACTAGACTAAGCCGCTCTAAATAGCTAAGTGATTCATAACTTTTAATTGGTATTGATAACAAAAAATACTCCTATTCATATTCATTTGGGTCAAAAATTAGATTTCCTTCCTGATCATATTCTTTTCCCATCTCGTCTATTGTATGACCATTATGCTTATTTACGTAACAGCCATTCTTCGTTGGAATCCAACCAGTTTCACCTATCTCCATATAATCGTCAGATGGCCACATTTTCGCCACCAATCATAACCTCAACATCTGTTATCTCATCTGCATTAAGATAGTAATGAATTACTGTGTACAGATCTTTTAGGTCTTTAGGTGTCAAATAAAAACCAACACAAGTACATTGTAAAAATAATTTATCTTCATAATTATATGTTGAATCTGTATATTCAGTTAATTTAATGTTTCCTTTTTGCACAACTGCGGGAATTGACATTTTTACTCCTCATAAATTGTTATTGGATTCCAATTTGGATTATCCATTTTTTCTCTCATATCTTTTACGTAAGAGTCCCAGTCTCTTTCGTCTTCTGTTTTCTTCTGATATCTAACGCTGCCCTTGAATGGATTTGAATTAAACTTAGTCATAACTAAACGACCTTGCTGTGTCTTCCATCTAAGGATTCCATTTTTGCAATCACAAAAATCTTCATTATCAACTTTAATTTTTAATTCTGGATCATATCTTCCGGAGCAACCGTTACATTTAGTATATCTACCCTTGTCTTGACATCTATTGCATGATGAGCAGAATACCCAACACCATTTTTCTACAGGATTAATAGTAGGACCAACACTAGACATTATTACTCTCCAATTCAATTAGCTTTTTAATAGAAGACTCTACGTTGGGTGAAGCTTCTATTTTATATTTGTAAATAAATTTATGTTTTTCAGAATTAACCTGCAAGAATACAGGTCTATCTCCTTTTGAGGAATTAATTATATCATATATTTTGTTGAGTAAGACGGGTGATATATCTTTATCAACATCAAAAACTAAAGCTTTTCCTGTTAAAAATAAATGTGAATCTATTTTTTCGCAAGACGAATAATATATCTTTGCAACTGGGTTTTCTTCATCCCCTTCTTTTGAAAGATTGCCAGATATGATTAAAACATCACCTTTATTAAAATAGTCATCCGAAATAGATTTGGCTGCGTTGGGAAAGATTATTATTTCAATATCAGAAGATATATCCTCAATCGTAATCTTAAACATTTTTTGACCTTTTTTGGTCATGATTTTCTTTACTGCAGTTATTATTCCACCGATTTTTACAGAAGATCCAACAGTGTAATTAATCAAATCAATAATTTCACATGTTATTTTTTTAGAAAGAATATCCCAGATACCAAGAACTGGATGAGTAGTAACATAAATTCCAAGTTCATCTTTTTCTTTTTCTAAAATAGATAATTCTTCTAATCTATTATATCCAACTTTATATTCATCAATTAATTCGTCTAGTGCACCGGCCATAGCTAGGTGTTCTAATGTTGATTTCTTAAGAATTGTAGGATCACATCTCCTAAAAAAGTCTGATAAATTTTTATACGGATTTAATTCATCTCTAGATGAAACAATAGCGTCTGCTATTGATGACCCAATTCCGTTAACAGCTGATAGTCCAAAAACAATAGAAGAATCATCTATAACCTCAAAGTCAAATCCAGAATAATTTACCGAAGGTGGTAGCACTGATATGCCTAGCTTCCTACAGTCGGATAGATAAAATGATTGCTTATCTTTATTTCCAACAACAGAAGACATAAGTGCAGCCATATATTCAACAGTATAGTTAGCCTTTAAGTATGCTGTTACATAACTAATCATTGCGTAACTGGCGGCATGCGCTCTGTTGAAACCGTATCCGCCAAAGTATTCAATGTCTGAGAAAATTTTATTAGCTAACTGTTCAGATATCTGAGAAGATTTAACACAACCTTCAACAAATTTACTGCGCATTTTAGCAATTTTATCCATTAACTTTTTACCTATAACTTTGCGTAAGTCATCGGCTTCTGCCGAAGAAAAGCCAGCTAATTCTCTAGCTACACCAAGAACATCTTCCTGATATAGCATAATACCCAGAGATGGCGCTAAAACAGATTCTAATTTAGGATCATCATATTTGATTCTACTACGACCATGCTTTCTATCTATATA
>Ga0208362_1000232_pt1 | contig 18983 bp, 11 predicted proteins | sample LakMenEpi13Oct10_FD_150693 | JGI IMG/M metagenome (GOLD analysis project Ga0208362, IMG submission 150693) | Freshwater microbial communities from Lake Mendota, WI - 13OCT2010 deep hole epilimnion (SPAdes) | ecosystem: Environmental > Aquatic > Freshwater > Lake > Epilimnion/Euphotic zone ... | reverse complement strand
TGCTAGACTTCCGCTTCCAGTTGAGACTATCAAATCACCCGTACCAGTATTCAGAGAGCCAAGTATCAACCCATCTGAATCTAAATAAGTTAAATTGCCTCCATTGGTATTTCCGCTCAAAGAGATTACATCTGAGTTGTTAATAATTGCATTGCCACCATTAGTATTCAAGCTCAAATTACCACTACTCGAAATTAAGCCACCCGACTGAATAATATTGCCTAGATTTGTGGTTAAAGTAGCTGAACCAAAAGTCAAATTGCCAGCTAAATCAAGATTGGATTCAGCAATTCCATTTGTAACCAATGCACCTGTTTCTACGTTTATATTTGCAATTCCACCACCTAAATTCAAACTATTAAGTATTAAACCATCTGCATCTGCAAAACTCAAATTACCGCTATTTGATGAACCCGCGAATGTCGCAAAGTCTGCCGTATTAATATCTGCATTGCCACTATTTAATGACAGTGTTAAGCCATTGCCTGAAATCGATCCGCCAGATTGAGTCAAATTGCCAACACCATTGATCGTCAAATTAGTATTGCCAGCACCACTTGAATAAGTCCACTCAAGTCAAGATTATTTTCAACAACGCCATTATTGCCAGTATTAGAAGTTTGATTTGCAGTTATTAATAAAGAGCCACCATTTGTAGAAATATTATTAAGTATTAAGCCGTCCCTATCAGCAAAGCTTAAATTACCGCCATTGGTGTTTGAAGTAAGAGAAATAAAATCAGCATCAATTATCGTTATATTTCCGCCAGTGGTTGAAAGGGTAAATCCATTGCCAGCTACAGAGCCGCTAAGTTGATTGATCCCATTTGCATTATTTGGATCGCTAACTGTCAGGCTGAGATTGCCAGTTCCAGAAATATTGCCAGCCAAATTAATTCCAAATTCATTATCTAAATTACTTCCACTAATTAAATGAGTACCAATACCATTTACTGGTGGAGGTGTAGATCCAGCGCTTCTATTAGTACTTAACCTAGTTATATCAGCCGTTACACTCAAATTACCACTACCAAAATTAGAAGTGTTAATTGTCAAACCGTCGGAATCTATTAAGGTAATATTTCCGCTAACAGCATCAATAGTTAAATTGTTTAAATCATTTGTATTATCTGTCAGTATCACATCGCCCGAATTAGTTGAAATGGAGAGGTTATCAGTTTTAATTGCACCACTTTGAATAATGTTTCCAGTATCAGTTGCAAGGCTTAAATTACCCACTGCTCCAAAGACATTTGAATCCACATCAGCACTTAGTAGATTAAATCCATTTGCATCATAATAGGAAGATGTTGAAGCTTGAGCTGAAAAAGTTATATTATTGAAATCATTACCTAAATTTGTAAGCACTGCTTGAGATCCACCAAGTAGCTGTATTGTAAGATTATTACCAGTAAGTGAGCTACCTCCAATTTGAGAGAGCCCAGGTCCACCACTGGAACGCAAAAAGAGATTTCCATTGCCTACAGAAACATTGTCAGTTGTAAACCCGCCATTTTCATCGCGCATGGTTATATTGCCATTCGCTGCACTGCCTCCCAAAATATTTATATTGTTTCCTGGGTTAAATAGGGTTGCACTTCCACTTCCAACTTGAAGATCCAAGCGATTGGCAATAAGGTTACTGCTTTGAGTTATATCACCCGCACCAATTCCACTGCCTGCAGATGTTAGTGACAAATTACCGGTGCCCATATTCGAAGCGTTTAGGTTGAAAGCATTGGCGTCAACAAAGTTTACAGTACCACCCAAAGATGAAGTGGCGGAAAAATTAGTGACATCATTTGTGCCATTTGTTAAGTTTGCTGTACCGCTTCCAATAGTTGTATTCAGCGTTGCACCAGTAATGGAAGTTCCAAGGCCTTGATTTATATTATTTCCTAAAGTAGAAGTTAAATTAATGGTTCCGCTACCAGAGGCTAAATTGAACGGCAATAATAAACCCGCACCTTGCAGAGTTATATTGCCACCATTTGAATTTAAATCACCACCAATGCTGAATGAACCAATACCATTATTATCATTATCAGCCAAGAAAGATAAATTACCGCCTCCAGTTGTAATAGCTCCTAAAAGATTTAGTCCAGTTATGCTTCCATTAACAGTTACTCCAAAAGTGTTACCGCTTGTTAAATTTGCAAATCCGCTCACAGCTGAAACATTAACATCGTTTGAATCAGTATATTGAATTGAACCGCCAGCGGCACCGATAGAAGAAGTTAAATTAACCACATTATTATTTGCTAGATTCAGACTTGCATCGCCTAAATTGACGTTCACGATTAAGTTATTTGCCACCACAGAGCCAGCAATCTGAGTGATATTAGCTGTTCCATTGGCTGTGAGAGTGGCGTTGTTTATATTAGTAATATTTCCAGTCAAACTCATATTGGCTTCAGTGAAAGCATTGCTTGCAGTCAAAAGAGGAGCGAAAGCGGTTGAAGTTAAATCTCCTGTCCCTAAGTTTATGGTTGCAACCGTAAATCCATCAGTATCGGAGTATGTTAATGAACCCCCACTGGAAGAAGCCGTTATGGTGGTAAAGTCAGCGTTGCCCAAGCTTGCATTGCCACTTCCAAAATTTACAAATAAAATACCTCCATTCACAGCACCTCCAGTTTGTGAGATGTTTGCACTACTCGAAGTATTTAACGTTAAGCTGCCCGATTGATTACCGACTCCTCCCTGAGCGTTTCCATTAATAGTGATTCCACCTGTTCCACCATTAAGAGTGAGAGTTCCCGCATTGGCTGTAGCTAATATGCCACCATTTGTACCAATGTTTATACCTCCAGTTGTTGCACTAATTATACTCGGCAAAACTAATGAATTGGCTGTTGTGTTAATGCGTCCAGCACTGTTAGTGCCGCTTCCGCCTAGTACATTGATTGCCCCAGTTATTGAAGTGATATTTTGTGTACTTGCCGCGCTGATAGCAGCGGTATTATTATTTCCACTTCCCCCTTGAACAGTTATGTTTCCATTTACAGTAATATTTTGTCCCCCAGTTGAACTCAGCCTGGCCGAGGAAGTTAAAGCTGAATTATTGTCAGTGCCACCGAGTATTTTCAATTCTCCACCAACATTTATTAATTGGTTGCCAGTAGTAGAAGTTGTTGCAATAGTTCCAAAATTGTTATTACCACTTGTGTCAGTACTCATTTGAATTATGAGATCCCGACCAGTTGTAATGTTTTGAGCATTGCCACCACTCCCTATTCCTTGAAGGCGAGAATAAGCTCCACTTCCTGCAACTCCTCGTCCAGTAACAATCAAATCGCGCCCAGCATTGATAGTCTGAAAACCGGCATCAACGTTTAAGTTTCCACTAGTTGCATTACTACCAATCAAAATATCTCTTCCAGAAGTTAAGCTCATGCTTCCAGCGCTGCTGGTCGAGAAACTCAAATTTGTACTCAGTTTGTCTACTATCAAATCATCAAATGCATTAAAGTTTAACTGTCCAGTAGTAGCCGTCACGTTGTCATCAACTAATATATTTCCAGTCGAATTAGAAACGAATAATTTACCCACAGCAACTGCACTAGTATTCATATTCAGGTTGTCAAGATCATTAATGCGAATTGTACCTGAGGTTGTATTACCAGCAAAATTATTTACATTGGTGTTTATTGCTGCACCGCCACTAGTTCCATCTTGCGAAGCATGCACGGAAGCAGTTGTAATGGTGAGCGTAGGTGAAGTAATAGTGTTTGAACTTGAAGCGATATTTCCAGTTGTAAGAGTAGAGAGTGTTGCAGAAGTAGTTCCGTTTATATTGGCCCCAAGATTTATATCGCCATCATTTTTGGTAGCTACGTTTATATTGTTTCCACTTAATAAACCAAATACATTTATATCTGCACCGACTGCATTTCCGCCTGATAAAGTCAAATTGCCTGTTCCCACATTAGAAGTATTCACACTGAAGCCGTTTGCATCAGTAAATGAGATACTTCCACCAGTAGCATTAGCGGTAAAAGTATTTATGTTATTGCTCACATTGGTGAGTGTAATACCGCCGCTGCCAGAAGAAACACTCAAAGTATCGGCGATTAAAGAACCAGACTGACCTATAGTACCTGTACCGGATACAGTTAAATCCAAATTGCCTGTAGTCAAGTTGGAGGTTCCTAAATTAAAGAAATCGTTAATTTGTTCAAGATAACTAACATTTGCACCATTGCCGTTTACAAATAGTGTTGATATGTTGTTTCCAGAATTTGTAAGAATATTATTTCCGGAAGTGCCTACGTTTATTGTTAAGATCTCAACGCCAGTTAATGCACCTGTTTGGGTTACCACTCCTGTTCCGCTCAGATTCAAAGTTAAATCCCCAAAACCTGTCATCGCTGAAGTCCCAAGATTAAAGCTTTGATTGGGATTAGCTGTAAAGGTTACTAAGCCACCCGCAGAATTGGCTCTAAAAGTATTAATGTTTGCATTTGAAATTGTGGCGGCATTGCTTCCAGTTGTAACAAACAATACATCAGCTACAATAGGACTAAGCGCTGTAAAAGTACCGGTGCCACCGACTGCAACTGAAAGGTCGCCTCCGCCTGTAAAATTGGCTGTACCAAGATTGAAGCTATTATTGGCTCCTTCGGTATAAGTTAGATTGGCGCCAGTCGATATTGCATTGAGTGTGCTTATATTATTGCCGGCTGTACTAAGTATTGAATTGCCAGAAGTACCAAGATTAATATTTAAATTGTTAGCAGTAACAGCTCCTGATTGTGTAAGTGTTCCGCTACCATTCAAATTAAGGGTTAAATTACCTGTACCTAAATTATTGACACCTGTAATTAAATTGTCATTTGCACTTTCGGTATATTGAAGATTACCGCCAGTTGAGCTGGAAATTAAAGTACCAAGTGAATTGCTAGCATTGTTGAGAGTTACATTGCCAGTTCCAAAAGTAGTATTCAGGGTAGCCGCTGCAATGCTTCCCGACTGAGTAATATTCGTTGTTCCACCTGCTTGAAGGGTTAAAGTACCTGTCCCCAAGTTGGCACCACTAATGTCAAAAGATTGGTTGTCACCTTCTCGATAGGTTACACTGGCATTACCACTTACAACATTTAAAGTATTAATATCATTGCCTGTATTTGTGAGAGTCGCAGTACCCGCAGTACCGGCCGTAATATTTAAAACATCAGCAGCAACAGCACCAGTTTGAGTAAGTGCACTCGATCCACCGATTTGCAAATTCAAATCACCACCAGCAGAAAGAGAGGAAGTGCCTAAAGCAAAACTTTGTCCATCGGTTTCACGATAAGAAATATTGCCGCCAGTACTGTTTGCCAGCAAGGTGGAAATATTGTTGCCACTGTTTGTTAATGCTGCATTACCACTAGTAGTTTGTGCACTGAGTATATTTGCAATGATGGCTCCACTTTGCGTAATGTTTCCCGTTGTGCTTTGTAGGGTTAAATTGGCTGTTCCACGGTTATTTGTTCCAACTGCAAACCCATTGTCATCACGGTAAGCAATAGTACCAGTTGAAGTGGAAGTACCTGCAAAAGTATTAAAGTCATTATTGACAGTATTGAAAGTCGCATTCCCTGTAGCTGTATTTACCGTTAAGATATTCCCATTTGAGATAGCGGATTGTGTAATTGAACCAGTGCCGGAAGTTGTTAAAGTTAAATTTCCAATTCCCAAAATGGAAGCACTTAAGTCAAAAGAATTATTCACCCCTTCCGTATAGGCAACTGTTCCGCTCGTTGAATTAGCAACTAAATTATTTATATTATTACCAGCCGTTCCTAAAGTTGCATTACCACTTCCAGTCGTTACACTCAAAATGTCAGTCGTAACAACTCCCGTTTGTGTAATAGCTCCCGTTCCGCCAACTTGCAAAGTTAAATCACCACCAGTCGACAGATTTGAAGTACCCAAAGCAAAACTTTGTCCATCTGCCTCACGGTAGGAAATATTTCCGCTTGTACTTGAGGCCAATAAAGTAGTTATATTATTTGCACTATTTGTTAGAGTTGCATTGCCTGAAGTCGAAGTTACGCTTAAATTGCTTGCCGTGATTAGACCTGACTGTGTGATGTTTCCCGTATCGCTGTGTAAGGTTAAATTGGAGGTTCCTCTATTATTTGCGCCAACATCAAATCCATTATCATTGCGGTAAGCCACAGTGCCAGCTACAGTCGAAGTGCCAGCTAAAGTACTAAAGTCATTATTAAAAGTATTCAGCGTTATATTTCCAGTACTAGAACTATTTACAGTTAAAGTATTTCCACTGGCCGCTGCGGACTGAGTGATAGTAGCGTTAAGTCCTGAAACGTTTAAATCTAAATTACCCGAACCCAGACTTGAAGCACCCAAAATAAAAGAGTTATTCAATGCTTCTGTATAGGAGACATTACCACCACTTGTATTTGCTGTTAGTGTGCTTATATTGTTTCCACTGTTTGTAAGAGTCGCATTGCCTGAAGTGGAAGTGACACTCAAAATATTTGCGGTGATTGCGCTTGTTTGCGTAATGTTTCCGGTTGCGCTCTGCAAAGTTAAATTGGCAGTACCTCTGTTATTTGCGGCAACGTTAAATCCATTATCATCACGGTAAGCAATTGTGCCTGTTGAAGTTGAAGTACCTGTAAAAGTATTGAAGTCATTATTGAAAGTATTTAGAGTTGCACTACCTGTTCCAGTGTTTACGGTTAAAGCATTTCCACTGGCCGCACCTGATTGTGTGATTGAGCCAGTACCAGAAGTTGTTAAAGTTAAATTTCCACTTCCTAAAATTGAAGTACTTAAGTCAAAAGAATTGTTTACTCCTTCAGTGTATGAAATTGTGCCACTTGTTGAATTGGCTACCAAATTATTTATATTATTTCCAGCTGTATTCAAAGTGGCATTACCGCTTCCTGCTGTTACACTCAAAATATCGACAACAGCAGCACCTGTTTGCGTGATAGCACCGATTCCACCAACTTGCAAAGTCAAATCACCGTCACCCGAAAGAGCGGAAGTACCTAAAGCAAAACTCTGTCCATCAGCTTCGCGATATGAAATATTTCCACCTGAGCTTGAAGCTAGTAGAGTAGTTATATTATTTGCACTGTTTGTTAAAAGCGCATTGCCAAATACACTTGACACAGTTAGATTTCCAGCTGTAATCGCTCCGCTTCCTTGTGTAATTGTTCCGCCATTTGAGTCAAGCGTTAATCCACCAGTACCAGAATTAGTGGTTCCATTCAAACTAATACTTCCGCCATTACTTTGTAGACTAATTGCAGCATTGGCTGTTTGCAGTCCACCAGTAATAATTGGTGCCGTAGAAACTCCGCCTGTATTGCTTTGCAAAGTTATTGTTCCAGTACCTTGTGTTCTAAAAAGCAAAGAATTCCCGTTAGTACTGCCAGTTAAATTAATTCCGCTCGTTCCATCAGCTAACAAATTTTGCGTTTGCATGGTCAAATTACGATTGTTTTGAATTAGCACTTCACTTCCACCAAATGTACCGCTGGTTGTTATGCCATTACGAGCTTGCAAAACAATATTTGCATTTGTACCTTCAATCTCTGATTCAAAGATAATGAATGGATTAGGAGTTCCAGCACCTTCATCAGAAAAGTTAATTGTTCCTAAAGTATTACTGCCCGGATTGTTTTGCAACTGAGTAGTAACGGCATTGCCTTGGTCACTTCCATCAGCCGTGCCACCCACAATTTGAATATTTAGTGGGTCAAACAATAAACTACCAAATTCACCATGCGGAGCACTAAGATCATATTCTCCTCTCGCAATCAAACTATTCTTACCTGATACTTCCGCAAAACCACCATTGCCGTTATGGCTTCCACCTTTAGCTGAAATATTTCCATAAAATTGAGTACTATCGTCAGCCCAAACTATTACCTTTCCACCATTACCCGTCTCTTTTGCATCGGCAAATATATTCACTTTAGAACCAATATGTGTTTTCTGTGCATTGTGTATTGTAGCTCCTGAAGCAAGTTCAGGATGACCCTGAGATATATATCCTTGATAATCTCCACCAATTAAAATTTCGCCTCCACCAGTTTTGCCACTTGCATTTAATTCTCCTGAAATATTCTGGCTCCCAGTTTCAAGTGTGTTGGCGGGTATTATTTCCTCTGTTGAAGTGGAGGGTAATAAACCAATATAATCTCCAAATACATGAATTGTTCCTCCGTGTCCTTCTTCATTATTTGTAATTAAATCTCCTGAATTTAAAACAATTGCTTTTTGATCTTCCGATTTCCCAATTAATTCAATTACTCCGCTTTTATTTGCCAGCCCAATTGCTTCTATTCGGCCTTTGTTGTTTATTGAATTGGTATAAATGGCTTCTTGTAAATTTGCTTGTAATTTGACTAAGCCTGCTTGTGCTCTAAGTAAACCTAAATTTTCAATTCCATCTTTTATTTCTTGAACTTTTTCACTTAATGGCTTGTCGACTATTACATCAACTGCTACACCGTTTTCAATAGGTACCGAGATTTTATCTCCAATTGCTAAATGAATTTGTCCATTAGGAGCATTGATAGTGCCTGTGTTTTTAACAGCTCCACCAAACAATCCAACAAAACCCCCATTTGCGACATTTATAGTTCCGTCATTTTGAACAAGCGTTGGATTTGAATTACGAGCAAAGCTATATTGGGCATTTAGAAAATCGGTATTTTTAATATCTAATGTACTTGCAAATAAGCTACCAACATTGACTTGAGAGCTAGAACCAAAGAGAATACCTGAAGGATTAGTAATAAAGACAGAACCATTGGAATTGATTTTGCCGAATATTTCGCTAACAGAACCACCAGTGACTTTATTAAGAATAGCGGAATTTGAATTAGGGAGATTAAAGTTAACAGTTGCTGCAGAACCAATATTAAAGCTTTGCCAATTAGCAATAGAACGAGATGCATCGGCATTCACATTCATTATATTGCCATTAATATTTACACCTGAAATACCGACAGTATCATGAAGACCAGTAGGCAAGGCATTGGATAGTGGTTCAGCTAGTGAGGGAAGAGAAAGTGCAAATAGAGATAAGCCTGATAATCCTAATACTGATAAGCCAAGCCCATGGAGAAAGTCTCTCTTGCCATTTGAAGATAGCCCGATTGTGAATTGACCAAACTTGTGAAGCCACGAAGTCATATCGAGAATTCCCTATTCAAAAGCCAATACCTACTATTTCGGTTCTCGGATCTTTGTACACAAAGCTGAAACAAAGTAGGTAATACAATCTGCTTTGTATTACCTAATAACTTCCTCAATCAATCGAATGCATCACGCCTTTATAGGGGTTGGCTCTAAATATTGTGCATGTCCCAGTATTTGTATTAGTCAAATTAGCAAGAAATTTTTTCTCTGTTTAGACTTAGTTAAAATCAAAGCTCGAACACGATAGACATTAAAAATTTTATTTATTTGCCAAATCAATGTTAGAAGCTAAACCTAAATAGCCAAGGGATAAATCCTTTGTGAATTCAAAAATCATTTCACTTTCCAATTTTCTTTTTGTTATCAACTCCCAAACTGCTTTTTGAAAGAATGGGGCTCGCATGCCAATTTGCAAGTTTGATTCCAGGTTTGTATCTTCTAAGTACTGATTCATTTCTTGAGGCTTTATATTGAATTCATGTCTATGAACATAACCAGGATCCTCAGCAATCAAACGTGGAACAATCTGCAAATAAAGAAGCCAACACCACAAGCTCCTGTTGAGAGTATGATAAGCGAATTGTCCTTCTGGCTTCATAAAACTAGCCGCATTTTCTACCAAGAGTTTTGGATTAGTAACATGTTCTAATACATCAAATGCCAAAACCAAATCGAATTTTTGCTCGCCTAGTTTATCCTTCATTTGCTGAAGATCTAACAAGTTGGCTTTAACAGTCTGAATTTTGTCTTTTACCCCATATTGATTAGCTTTATGAAGCAATATATCAAGCGACTCTTGCGAATAATCTAATGCAGTAACCCGCGCTCCCATTTCAGCTAGTGGTATTGCAATAAAACCTGCTCCAGAACCTAAGTCCAAGATATTGAGCTTATTGAGATCGGTAATATTTTGTTTTAAATATTCAAGTTTGATTTTACTTTCGGCTCTCAAGAAAACAATCATATGGTCATTAGCTTCCCACCAATCAGAACCCAAAGAGTCATAAAATTTATTATTTACATTCATGGTTTATAAACTCATCTTTGAATCTTGAGTAATTGAATTGAGAAGCTAATTTGTTTCTAATTATAATTTTTAAGTATATTTGTAACTTTCTTGAATGGAAGCTTTTCGAAGGTGATATGAATCTTCTCATACTTTTATTCCTAAGCATGAAGATGTAGATATGAATATACTAAAGCAAGTTAGAACTTGAATTGGTCATGAGATTATTTTGAAAAGAAAAATTCATGATGAAATTTCTTAGCTCCTCCTGTCAAGGAGGCGGGGGAGGTAATCACATGAAGCTAAAAGTGGATTTAGAATGCGATCATGTCACAGCTAGGTAAGGTATATAAAACAAAACCTCTTCCCTAATTGTTTCTAAAGAGAAGAGGTTCTGCGTATTACGGTAAATCCAAAATTTTAAGCAGAAGCGGAGGCTGATTCATAACTGGTTGAGCTTGCTTCAAAAAAGCTTACTAATTCAGGTAAATCAGTTTGAGTTGCTAGCCATGGAGCTGGATTAGCAACACGGTATATTGGGTCTAAGCCAATCGCTGAAACACGACGATCTGCAATATATTGGCAATACTGTAAATAATAAGCTTTATTTAGACCAAGAATACCTTCTGGCATTGCAGCTTCGGCATAATTTGATTCAAGCTCTACTGCCTTCTTCATCAATTCAACTAATTCCGCTTTGAGCTCATCATCCATAATTTCAGGATTGGTTTGCAAAATTTCTCTCATAGCCTGCATGCCGAATCCAAGGTGAACAGTTTCATCTCTCAATATATATTGAATTAAAGAAGCAAAACCACTGAGCATTTGACGTCTTCCAAAGCTCAAACCAATTAAAAATCCGGAGAAGAAATAAAGGCCTTCCATAATGGCGTAAAAACCAAACAAATTGCGGAAAAGTTCACGCTTTGAAATGGTGGTTTTTTCCATTAAGTCCAAAGTAAATTGTTCTTCGAAATCTTTCTTGGCTTTTATAGAAGGAACAGTCAAATACATATCAAAAATTTCTTGTCTATTTATCCCTAGAGAATCAATAATGTACAAGAAAGTAACAGCATGATTAGCCTCTTCATATGCTTGTCTAAGAAGATATAATTTATGCTCTGGATCTTGAACATGCTTATAGAGAGCATATGTAATATTGTTTGCAACTAGGCTCTCAGCCGTACAGAAAAAACCAAGCATAAACTTTATATAATGCTTTTCCATTTCGGAAATTTTGCTGTCATATTCAAGCTTGTCTTGCGATAAAGAAATTTCCTTAGGAAACCATGAATTATTACAACCTTGCTGATAAAGCTTGAAACCAAAAGAAGTTTTTCCATCTCTCAATTCAATGGGAGAAAGTTTTATTCTTTGTTCTTCTTTTTGATTGTCTCTCAAGTCTTCTACTTTCAAAAATGTGGCTGTATTCATAAATATTATGTATCTCTCCTGAATTTACTGTTCCCCAGTGATTGACTATTTACACTTTAGGCTAGCTTGAAATAGTGATTCTGAGGGGTTATCTAAATAGAATTGTAACTGTGAGTTAAAGAACAGATTTATAAATGTTTCTGTTTTGTTATCTTTTCTGAATAAAACTTTTCTTATTGAGAAAAGACAATATACGGCCAAGGTTGATTTTAGGGGATCTCTATAAATTGTGAATTTGCCAGCTCCTTCCTTGAAAGCCACCTTGCTGAGGTTTTGAAACAATCCTGAAATAATATTGAACATGATCCAGAAATGATACTGAAACAAGTTCAGCACAGGAAAGGATTTAGATCAAGAGAATAAAAAGAAATTTCCTAAAGCAAAAAAAGTTGTGTTTGAGAGAGCGGTCTGATGGTGAAAATCTGAGTATCTAATTAAAACAGTCCAAAATCAAGAATCTTGATCTCAGGAAGTTAACGCAACGCCTCAATACAAACAACGACAAAGTAAAAGAAATTAAGCAAAATTTACAAAAGAATTGGAATAGAAGAGCGTGAGATCATAAGATAAGACGATTTGCCAGAAAAATATTCTTTCTCGTTTTAATCTTGAGAAGATTGAAGAGGTAAATCAGCAAAGAAACAGCTTGCAAAATCAAAGTGAAGAATTTGCGAGTTTACTCAAACAAGTTCAACTGCAAAACTTGCCGAGTAGTAATCACTTTGATGTTTGAATGAAACGAAAGTTTATATATTAGTTTTGGTGAGTTCCAAAAGAATAAGCCCAATGAAGCACCATTGTTAGTGGATATCTTTCATAGAACTTAAACGCAAATAAGACAATTTAATAAAATTGTAGATGACTTAATTTGAGCTTTTTTATTCTAAGGACGAGATCTGTTCAACAGATTCAGTATGTGGAATTTGGCTTCTTCCACCTGCGCTCGATTTGCAATTTTTTCCAGAGGCTGAATTACTGCATGTGTTACGGCTGCTAGCTTCAAGTCTCGGGTCCTTTGATCTGCTCCAATGTTTACAAAATCGAGTTGTGCAAGTAATCCTTCTCTAGAAGCTAGTTCCGCGGGGGGTTCCTGAGAGCTTGCCTTTAGTCGTTTCCAAGTGTTTAGCCGCTAAATCAACTAAATCAGCAGGGTTTCTTCCTTGTGATTTGATATTAGGTATTGTGTAGGGTGTATTAAAATCAATTGGACCAACCATGATTTTTTAATTCCTTTGTTTAATGTGTGTTACAGCGTGCAAAATTCTACAACAGTTTTTTAGTGTAATTACGAAGATTTATATTTACTTAATGTTGTTGGGTATTTGATACTTTTCTCAGTCAATATTTAAGGCTGGCTTGGAGACATTAATTCATAAATACAATTGAGACACTTTTTGTAGAGTTTTCATTTTTCTGGAATTGAAGAAAAAGTTTTATGTTTCAATAATAAGAGCTCTTATTTATATAAAAGGATTTCATTTTGACCGATAAATTACAACTATCTTTAGCTGACGACTTGCACGTCCATTTGCGGCAGGATGAATTAATGAAAGAAGTTGTTCCATATATTCGTAAGGGTGGTTGTGGGCGAGTTTTGGTAATGCCAAAGACTGCTTCGTGAAAAGTGATGAAAACAGCTCCACCCTCTGGAAGATTGAGAAAAGGAAAGTACTTCAAAATGAATGTACAAAGGCATCAACGCAATTAATCCACTCTCAATTCAAATAGTTAATAATATTTAAGATATGATGCAAGGCATATAATTTGTGGCATTGTATTAAAGTAAAATGATTTTATCCTTCAAAAACAGGCAAACTGAACTCTTTTTTCGTGAAGGTATCGTTGTAAAAGAATTTGAAGCTTTTAAATCGGTTGCAACCAGAAAGCTTGATATGCTTGACGCAGCAGTACTTTTACAAGATTTGAAAAGTCCACCTGGGAACAGGCTCGAAATACTTTATGGCGATAGAGAGGGGCAACACAGCATTCGAATTAATGATCAATATCGAATTTGCTTTACATGGGAAAAGGGAAACGCCTATCAAGTGGAGATAACGGACTACCATTAGGAGAGGAAATAATGAAAAGGAAAAAGACACATCCTGGCGAAATTTTATTAGAAGAGTTTATGAAACCATATGGTTTATCTGCTAATGCGCTTTCTATAGCCCTTCATATAGATGCAAATCGAATTGGTGAAATAATTAAGGGCAAAAGGAGTATAACTGCAAATACCGCTCTCAGACTGTCTTCATTTTTCTCAACAACTCCTCAATTTTGGATGAATTTGCAAACCAATTACGATTTATCGAAAGAAGAACTCAAAGATTTAACCAAAGATATTAAGCCTTTCGCTGCAGTAAATTAATACACAAGCTCTGACACTTTGGAACTCATCTTTGTTCAAAGCTAGAAGCAAACCAAGCTTTTTGTAATTTTGATAGATTTGAAAAAAACATTTGTGTTTCAATAGTAAGAGTTTTATTAATATAAAAGGATTTTATTTTGACCGATAAATTACAACTATCTTTAGCTGACGACTTGCACGTCCATTTGCGCCAGGATGAATTAATGAAAGAAGTTGTTCCATATATTCGCAAGGGTGGTTGTGGGCGAGTTTTGGTAATGCCAAATTTAAAACCCGCAATTTGCACAGTTGCTCAAGCTTTGGAATATAAAAGTCAACTACAAGCAATTGATAACAGTATTGAATATTTAATGACTTTATATTTAAACCCCGCTTTAACAATTGATGAAATTAAAAAGGCTGCAGAAGCAGGAATAGTTGGCGTAAAGAGTTATCCACGCGGAGTTACCACAAATAGCGAACAAGGTATTGAAGATTATGAAATTTATTTTCCTGTTTTTGCTGAAATGGAAAAGCAAAATCTTATTTTAAATATTCACGGCGAAGTACCAAGTAATCATTCTCAAAATATTTGTGTAATGAATGCTGAAGAAAAATTTTTAGTACACCTCGAAAAAATTCACAAAAACTTTCCTAAGCTACGTATTGTCTTGGAGCATGTAACAACTGAAGCCGCTGTGCAAAAAGTAAAAGAACTCGGCAAAACAGTAGCCGCCACTATCACAGCACACCACTTAGAGCTTACAGTGGATGATTGGGCTGGACAAAACCATAATTTCTGTAAACCAGTTGCAAAATATCCAAGCGATAGAAATGCTTTGCAAAGAGTAGTACGCGAAGCTCATCCAAGGTTTTTCTTGGGTTCAGATAGTGCTCCGCATACTCGCAATATGAAAGAAACAGCTTGTGCTTGTGCGGGAGTTTTTACAGCCCCTCTGCTTATGCCTTATTTAGCTGATATCTTTGAAAGTATTGGTTGTTTGGATAAACTGAAAGACTTTGCAACTCGCTTTGGTAGAGAATTTTACAGTTTGCCAGAACAGACTGAAATAATCACATTAGAAAAAGTGCAAGAGTTTGTACCTTCGGAATATTTTGGAGTTGTGCCTTATAGAGCTGGACAAAAACTCAATTGGAAAATCACCGCAAATGTCTAATTGAATAACAATTAAAGCTTTTTAGTTCTTAGTCTTTAGTTTTGGCTCTCCATAATCTTCTTGTCAAATTTCGTTCCATGCATAATTCTCTGAAATGCAATATTTAGTGATTATTTGCTTATTTGCAAATTAGATTTTGTCATTCAATCACGATCTTTATGCCAACAAAAAAGGGCTCCTTAAAACTTAATAGAGCCCTTCTAATAAATTATCTTTTTCAAACGGCAATTTTCCTTAGGGCACTTCTATTAAGTCTCTTCAAACCCCCAACCCCCTGAGAGGGGGCTTTTAGTTCTCTCTTTGAGAGCCCCTTTTCAGGGGTCGGCGAAAGCCGGGGGTTAAAAAAACTTAGTTTTTAGAAGCTCCCCTTAGTCTATGTAAAACTTGATTTTGCCATCAGGAGAATCATCCTGGCAATTTATATGTGCCACATTTAAGGTGTTTATATCGGTTGTTTCTTCACAAATGAGGTAAAGCCTCAGGGAGATCCATTTCAAAGGAACAAAATAGGCAGAGAATCCCTCTGAGATAGAAGTTAGAGGAGATTAACGGATGAAGACAATTAAGTAGTTTCCTGAGATTCCTGATCCAAGGAGGAATCAGGCTAAAAAACATGAACTAAAACACTTTTTGCTTTTCACATTGCTAGCTTTGATGAGTAATGCCAAAGGATATTCTGATATTCACCTTTTCATGACAACCCATTTCAAGCTCCTTAAGAAGATATTTAAGCTCAAGTGGAAGAAAGCCCCTTGCAATAATGGAATAATCTATATTCTGGAAAAAGTTGATAGCAATGAAATCGAGAAATGCCTGATACAAAGCCATAAAACAATAGAAAACAAATTCGTGGCAGTCGACGAAAAGGCTTTAAGAGATAGTGTTGATCAGGCAAACAATGGAGCGGCCAAACAATTGTTAAAAGTATTTTCTCGTGAAGAGTCATTAATACTGGCTCACGAAGAAATTGACAAAAGAACAAATGAAATTCCAGTTTTTCAAGAGTTGATTGAGAAGCTTGGAATCAAAGGAAAGATAATCACAATCGATGCAATGCACTGCCAAAAACTCTAGAAGTAGTTAAGAAGAGCAAGAATGATGCAATTGTACAAGTGAAAGAGAACCAAGAAAAGCTGTTAAAGCAGTGCCAGAGAGTGGAGTCAAAAAAATGAGCTTCATTCTGAACATGAAGCAAAAGTGGAAAAAGGACACGGAAGAATTGAAAGAAGAAAAACAACAATTTATTTCAGGAAACTCTGAAAAAGAAATAAAGGAAAATGAACAAAATCTATTAAAAAAACACAAGCAAACGTGGGATCATTGATTGAGTCAAGGGGGTTGAAGAATGAACTATCAATTAAGCCTAATAGAGCCCGGCTCTAATCGAAAAATAACGAGACGTGATGAATTCTTAAAAAAAGGGCATAAGGGAAAAAATGGCACCTAAAGATATTTGAAATCAATTACTAGAAGAGAGATTTCAGAGAAAATGAATGTACTAATCAAAAGGTACATCAATTCTCTCTCAAATTAATCTTCCAATCACTAATTTCAAATATTAATAAGCGCTATTTTTTTCTTTAAGCCCAATTACCATATCTTTTTACCTTTGAGAAATTTCCCCATTTAAAAATTGAAAAGACAACAAATTCATGTGATGGCTACTTCTCCTATCTGAAGGCTAAAGTGAACATCCACCGTGGAATCATCACCAGAAGAAAGATTCAGATGATTATTAAACTGATTTCATCTTAATTCAGGTCTCTTTTTTTCTATATGCCGAAAAACACAAAGATTTAGCAATAGGAAACTGCTTTGGGAAGAGACATTTGAGAAGTCATTTTATGCAATCACCCGATACATGAGAGCAGAAGAAGCACATGAAGGGATAAGACAGCATTGGTTTATTGAGAATTGGGTGAAAGATGTCTCAATGGGGAAGACGCGTGCAGGATCAAGAAGAATGCAGCATCAATGGGAAGATTGAGAAGTATGGGCTTAAACCAATTCAGAAAAAAGAATGTCAAAAATGTTAGAGAAGCCCTTGAACTCAATGCTATGGATATTAAAAAAGCTATATAGTATTTCTAGAAATGGATCTCCCTGATTAACTCTTAAATTAAAATATATTGTGATATAGTAATTCTCCTATTTAAGATTACGAATTCGAAGTTTATGAGATCTCCTAGTTTTAATTGCATAAGTCTGGCTCTTATTTACCTTATGCTTATGTTTTCAGGTCATTTAAAAGCTTTTTCGAAATCATATGATTCCATTGAATTGTCAGTTCATGTAATGAGTATCAATCAAGAGTTTTTAAGATTACTTCCTAAAGAAACTCCGTTAATTCTTGAGTTGTCTGAAGATAAATGTTCTGACAATACCTCTAATAAATGCTTGCGTAAAGGGGACAGATTAATAGCGGTTGTCAGCAATAGAAAACCAGTTACTCACTGGCATAAAGAAAAAGTTTTTGTAACTATTAAGCAATATATTGATATCAACAAACAAATAATAGATATCAAAACAAAAAGTCAGGTTTTATTAGACGAAAGTAATAGAAAGATGAGAAGAGCAAGGGTTGTGAATACTGTTGGTGTAATTGCCTCTGATGTTGCAATATCCGTCCCGCTATCCTTTACTCATCTTTCTGGATTAAAACAAACCGCTATTGCCTTAGGCGGATCAGCTTTGACTGGTTCTTCTTTAGAGCTAATTCAACCATCTAATGAAAATTTCAGTAGCACTCCTTTGAAAAGAGTTTACTGGGGAGCAGTTAGTTCGACGGGGATAACTGATATTGCTCATTTAGTATTACCTAAAGAGAAATTCAACAACAGGAAAGATAAAGTATTTTTTGTTGAGTTACCCATAGAAATATATAAGCAAATCTTTCATCTCTAAATACCCCCCCCTTGTGCAAGCGACTCTTCAAGTTAAACGGGCACACAAAATTTGTAAGGAGAACAATTAACGAAATTGAGTTAAGGGACAAAATAGCGCTTTTTTTACTTAGACAAGAGTTTAATAATCATCTGATACCAAATTGCGATCGAGACTGATCGTTTCTTTCCTTCTTGGCTCCTCCTGTTAAGGAGGCCGGGAGATAATAAAAGTCGAGCTTTGATTGCAACTTAGTATGAATCTTTCTCCTAGCATTGATTCCACGATGGAGCTTGACTTTGTTCTTCCAGTGACAAAAATACCTCACCTGAATTTCTGGTGTTTGGAATATTTAATTCTGGATATCGCTCATGGCTAAACACTCTAGATTCCCTTTCAATGAACGAATCGCAGATCTCAATCTATCATGTTTCCATCTTCCATTGTAATATGATAAACATACTGATTTATTTCATAAAACACCAAATCAATTTCTTGAGTCTTTACTCTCCACAACCTGGCAAAGCTTTACAAATATAAACTCTTCATTGAGGATTAGTGAGGAGTTCTTTCTCTCTCATAAGCTTTTGCTCCCAATTCCAAGCATCACGGACTATTGTTTCTAAATTATCAAATTGTGGTTTCCATTTCAATTTATTTCTGATTTTGTCAGACTGTGCAATCAGATTTGGTGGATCACCAGCTCTTCTGGGTGATTCAATCACTTTGAAGTCTTTGCCCGAAACTTTCTTTACTTGCTCAATTACTTCTCTGACGCTGCTTCCTCGACCATATCCCACGTTAAATATGCCAGATTCGGTACCCGCTTCTAGTGCAGATAAAGCCAACAAATGAGCACTAGCCAAATCATCGACATGAATATAATCTCTAATGGCGGTTCCATCAGGAGTTGGATAATCAGTTCCAAAAATTGAGACGGAATCTCCTTTACCTGTTGCGGCTTT
>Ga0208362_1000230_pt1 | contig 19163 bp, 15 predicted proteins | sample LakMenEpi13Oct10_FD_150693 | JGI IMG/M metagenome (GOLD analysis project Ga0208362, IMG submission 150693) | Freshwater microbial communities from Lake Mendota, WI - 13OCT2010 deep hole epilimnion (SPAdes) | ecosystem: Environmental > Aquatic > Freshwater > Lake > Epilimnion/Euphotic zone ... | reverse complement strand
TACACTCGATCGCATTCCAAGACTCACGATGAATCACCCCTCTTGTAATCTACTTAACAAGTCAAGCCGATTGTTACTATCAACCCAAAAAATATGGACTTTAACAATCTCGAACTTGCAATCTACTTAACAAGTCAAGCCGATTGTTACGTGGCAACGACCTATCGCCCTATCTGAATTGGCAACTTGCAATCTACTTAACAAGTCAAGCCGATTGTTACCCAGTCTCCCAGAGTGTAAGCTGCGTATAGCCTGCGTTGACTGTTTGCGCGGGTTGCGAGTGGATCGACCTTTTCCTTGTTTTTTTCTTGGGTGTCACTGGCTCGGAGGTCAAAACCAGTAAGGTTTCGAGGGTTTCTTCCCCAAGTAACAATCGGCTGGACTTGTCAAGTAATTCCTCCTGCGCTGATTCCTTATCGAAATCCTTCAGAGGCTTAACTTCCCCGGTACAAGCCGGGTAGCTTCTTACGAAGTCTGCTTTCCCTAAGATGTTGATTGCGGCGGCCACATCTCTGGGTAAAGTACATCCACACTCTAAACATTTATGGGTGCGGGTTGATAAACTTTTTTTAACACGATTGCCACAGCGAGGACAATCTTGGCTAGTATAGGCTGGTTGAACTTTGATAAACTCTCGGTTGGGAGTTTTCATTTTCGTTTCAAGAAAACCAGTTAATTGTCCTAAACTAGCATCAGCAAAGGATTTATTTAATCCCCCTTTGGCTTTCGCGTTATTGCGTTCGTAGCCTTTACCGTCTTCTCTTTTTTTCGGTTTAGGTCGTCGCATTAAATTCTTTAAGTTGAGGTCTTCTACGGCTACAGCGCCATGATTTCTAGCAATATCGGTACTTAGGGCATGATTAAATCCTTTGCGTTGTCTTGCTATTTTTTCGTGAGTTTTGGCAACTTTAGCACGAGTTTTAGCGAGATTTTTGCCGTCTTTATTTTCCCCTGCTTTATACTGTCTAGCGGTTTTTCTTTGCAGTTTTGCTAGTCTTTTTTGCTGTTTTCTATAGTATTTGGGCGGGTCAATTTGTTGGCCGTCGCTGGTACTAATTATATATTCTAGTCCTACGTCAATACCGATCGCTTTATCGGAATCAGGTAGATCATCTACTTCAAATTCACCAAATAGACTTAGATAATATCCCGATGGGTATTTGATAATTGATACGGTAGAGGCTTTTCTGTCACCCCACCGAATGTCTAAGGTATTGTTGATAATTTTTAAATCGCCTAATGTTTTGCCACAGCTACCTATAGATATTTTATCCCCTTTTCTAACAGCGCAATTGCTGATCTCAGAATAAAGAGATTTAATTTTATCTTCTTTTCTTTTAAATCTAGGAAGTTTTCTGTCTAAATTCTTTTTATCGAGTTTGGTGTAAGCTTTCCAGGAATCAGCAAGCTTTTTTAAAACCCCTTGGACAAAAGCCATAGGGATGTCCTTGCATAGCTCTGGACATTTTTCTTTTGTAATACAGCCACATAACCCAAAATAATTATCAGATTTTAACCGCCGTTGAATAGGAATATGAACAGAATAAGAGTGACCTGCTTTTTGTCTTTTTTCTCTAGCTATCTGTATTTTAACTTTTTGCTTGCCAGTTAAATATTTGGGGGTGTAAAGGGGATTAGGAAGGGATTTACCTTTTTCGTTTTTCAGGGAGTCAATAAATTGAGGTTTTTTAGCTAAACGACGTTTAACCCGTTTAACTGGTTTTCCTGTTATTTTCTCAAGCTCGTCGTAATACTTATTAAGCTGATATTCCATCAGTAGCTCTAGCCCAAAATTCCAGACAGCTTTAAGCTCGTCCATCCAGCGATCAATATAGGTTCGCTGAGTGGCATTAAGGTTAAGTTTTATGTCCGCAATAGTTTTCTTGACTAGCATGGCTTTTATGGATCGACCTTCTTTCATTCTTATTTAAATCTACCACAACCCTACTAGAAATGTCAAGTAAAAAGTCTAAAGATTTTTTGGGATACCAGTTCCCACATCAGAACCTATAGCCCAACCCTTATAAAAGTTAAAGGCAGTAGTATCAATATGAAAAGGAAAACCTAAAGCTTCCCAGCAGTATAATAGTCTTGGCGCGTCAAGGGTCTGAACCGTATAATTTAATCCTGTTTCAGTAATGATAAATTTTTCAAAAATCTCTGGGGCAACTAAAACAGAACAATAGCTAGTGTCGTCAAATTTACCAGACTTTTTGGCTAATTCAGAAGTAATTGCGATCAAAATTTCTTTTGTAAGTAATCTTTCTTGCGATATATTGCAACTATCTAAGTTAGTCCAAGCGGTAAATTTAACATAATTAGATCGGGAATTAAACATAACTTATAGTAGAAAAAGGTGCTAAACTATATTTGACTTACTTAAATCTACCATAAGCCTACTAGAAATGTCAGATAAAAATTATTATCCTCTTAACGTCCGTACATCAGAATCAGAAGAGAAAAAGCTAAAAAACTACTGTAAAACCCGGAAGCGGTCAATAACCGATGTAGTCCGGGAATTGATTAGAAGTTTACCCGATGACTGATACTCAAGAGTGTTGTCAGAATAGCTAACATTAAAAGTGCCGGTCTGTGAACTGGCACTTTTAACTTTATTCCCCAATTAACAGTTGACGGTTTCTAGCCTTAGAAAAAAGCTGCTTAACTTCCTTGAGGTTTTCGGTGGGGACATAGGATGCTTGATTAACTCGCAACCCTTGACACACTAAATGAGAATGACCGTTTTTCTCCAACCAACGCTCTAACTCTCTTCCAGACTTGAATCCTAGTTCTTTCCCTAACTCAGCAGTAGAACGACCCTCAAAACTCACGTTTCGTCCGTTTTTACAGATAATTGTCTCGGTGACTTTTTCAACCTTCTCGATCACAATATCTGGACGGCCATCTAACAAGGCTAAAACCTCAGCACCATGTATTAATCGAATTGCGTCACGCCGATCCATATAATAGGTTTTGGCTTTTGTCAGTTCTAACTCAAGTTCTAATTCTCGAATACGTCCACTTTGAGCGGGGATTACTTCTTTGATAAGTTGCTTTGCTTGACTAAATGCCTTGACTAAGTTGCGCTTACAAGCAATGACCTGCGAAGTATTTCGAGACAGTGTCATCAAAAAAGTTGCTTGCTCTTCATTCAGGTAGCAGTAACGCTCAGGACGACCGCCGCTAGAGCCTTCTAGGGGTTTCGACATTTGAAATGCGACAACTCCAAACTCTTGAATCTCGTCAATGTATTTTTCTATGGTTTGACGCAAGGCGCGGTGTTCAATCCCCAACTCATCAGCAATCAAACGAGAATCAACGACAAGACAATCATTCTGTGATACTATTTCAATAGCCATATTGGCCTCCTGTTCAGGTAATGTGGTTAGTCCCCCGTTAGTACCGGGGGCAATTACTACAATTGTACCATTTTAAATAGTTGCTTGACAATTCTAGTCAGTAGGAAGAAATAGTCAGGGAAAGGGGATTAAAATAATCCTCTCTCTTTTTTAGTGTCCTACGCTGGCAGTCATTGTTAGTTTGTAGTTAGATTGTAGATATTGTTATTAACAATAGAACCCTTGATATATATAGCTTCTAGACTTTGTTGATACTGTTGACACTATTCCCCAATATTATTTTTTTACGCTCTTATTGCTGAGGCTGTCTTTCCCTTTTACCCCATTTTCTTTTTTCCTCTATACAGTATTAACAGCATCAACAAAGTCTAGAACCTTTACAGGGTAACGGTTTCGATTGTTAATAAGGTTATTAACAATCGAATTACAATCTAACTTCCCACGGTATCGCCTCTTAGTTACGAGAAAAAAACTCTGGACATCTTTTTTTAGCGTTGACAAGGATTGCTTCTGTTTGACCTCTCACAATTTCATCGCGCAAAATATACAGTATTTCTGATCCTGATCCTGTCCCCGTCCCTACTCTTGCTGTTGCGTACAGAAAAACAGCAGAACTAATCGCTCCCATAGTTTCTCCCAGTGTCAGTCCAGACTTGAGATACTGACAAGTTCTTTTCTCAAGTATCTCTTGAGTTTGAGTATCGAGAGACAGTGCCACGGTAGGCATCATTCCTAAAAACAATAAGCTTAAAGCAATCTTTCTCATCGGGGTTATCGTAATTTTCTATGATTTTACCACTCCTGAAGCAGGTACTCGATAAACCAGTACAGGCGGGTATTCATGAATATAGGTCTTCATCACGCCATTTATTGAGTCAGCGTGAATGTACTCACTATCTCCCAGATAAATCCCCACATGACCATTTACTCCTGACTTATAAAACATCAAAATATCTCCTTTACACAAATCACCTTCAACTCTATCTAGTAACCGATCAAGGAATTTGACTAAGAAGTTATTCCGGGGAATCCGTTCGTAGTTTTCAATAATGAAATCATGGGGCAAGAATCCGACTTCAATCCCTACGCCAGCGATAAATCCTACACAATCGGTTCCAATCCCTTTAAGCGATTGACCATGAAACCAAGGAGTACCGAGCCATTCAAGAGCTTCGGTAACAATTTGATTACCCAAAGAATCGTTTTTTAGTTCGTTCATTTTGTGTATTTTCCCGTTCTTTCAATTGATTCAAACTATAACCCATATCATTCCTTGATTCTACAGTCACGTTATTGGTGTTATTGATTATTAGAGACTGATTAGAGCTATTGTTATTTGAGGTCGTGGAGTAATTAGGCTTGCCCCCGACAAATCCCCCGTTGGCGTAGTTCTTAATAGGAGCATTATTTCTGTAGTCTAGATAGGCTTCTGTTTCTTTAGGGTTGAGAATTAATTCATCTTCATTGGCTACGATTAATCGAGGTTTCCGCCCTCCTGACATTGCTCGTTCACGCTGAAAAGCTGAAATGATATTTTTCTCTATCGGAACATTGGCATCTCCAACTTTCCCGCCATCACTAAATAAGCTGAATCCTGTACCTAGAGAAAAGGCAGAAGCCGGAGCAGAAGCAAAGCTAGAGGCTCCTATACTACCAAGTGATCCAATCGAACCAAGTCCGCCTAGTCCCCCACTAAAAATCCCTGTTATTCCGCTAAGTAGCCCGTTAAATAAGCCACCTCCGCCACCGCCACCAAAAATAGAGGAAAAGATGTTACCTACTGGTTTAAAGATACTGTTTAGGGCATTAGTGAAAAAGTTACCCACTGGCCCGATGATTGCATTAAATACTGACTCAAATGCCTGAGTTATTGGTTTAGTAAAACCATCGATAGCAGAAGTTAGGGCATCGATAGCAGGCTTAGTAATACCCTCGACAAATTTAGTTGCAATATTTAAGCCAAGACTACTAAAAGCCGATCCTATTCCTTTTCCTTCTCTAATGTCAGAAAAGAAGCTTTCAGCTGCGCCACGATTCGGAGAGGCATCTAATGCTACTCGCTCTAATCTTAATTCTGCAAGTTTTTCCCATTCTGATCGGATATTAGCTACAAAATCAGCGTATTGTGGTAAGTCTTTGTAAGGTTCTAAATAATCCTCTAGTTCTTCTTTTTCTTTTTGTAGGCTAATACGTTCGGCAAGGATAGCAGAATCATCAAATAAAGTCGGTCGGGATTGATTCTCTAGCTTTAATCTTTGAATAGTTAAATCATTTAACCGATCACGGATACTCCTGACTGTATCTCTGGTTTTTCTAAATGATGCTTCTAAGGTAGCTACTCCCTGATTCTTGCCTAATCGTTCAATTGCTTGATCAAGAATTGTTACCTGTTCTTTAGCTGATTCAACGCGTTTAGCTAAAGCATCGGCATTTTTTAGAAACTGTTCTGCCACATCAGCAGGCATTTTTCCTAATGCTATTTGTTCGGCTACTACTTTTTTAATATTTTCACTCATTTTTTGCCATCCGTCGGCATTTAAAAGTAAAGTCCGTCGCTGGTCTTCTAGTGATTCAATCTGAGAGCGATATTGTCGAGAGACTTCTGTAGCACTCTTATTAATTTCTTCTTGTACTGTCAGATACCCTTTAGAGTTGATAGTCAAATCAGCGACATTCTCAGAAGCATCTCTTAAAGTACGTTCTAATGCACGGGCATCTTCCTCTTGCTGCCGACCAAATTTAATAGCACGGTCTAGTGTGGTGTCTATCAAAAATGATGCCTCTAACTGCCGTAAAAGCTCCTCAGCGTTTTGGTTGGCTGTTTCAGCGTTGCGAATTTGATCAGCGGCCGCATCAAGATTACCCGTAGGAAGATTGGGAACGGGAGGTAAATTAGGACTCTGGAAGTTAATCGGATTGTCTTTAGGAACCGGTGGTAAATCGGCATCCCAGAAGTTATCTTGATTTTGATTAGGTAAAGTCGGTAATTGGGCTATAGGTGGGGGACTACTAAATTCTGGGCCACCTTTTCCTTCTTTTGTTTCTTCTTTTGTTAAAACACGGGGAGGTTGTAAAACAGGAACAGAAGTGGGTATGGGGACAGGAGAAGGGTTAGGTGTGGAGTCTTTAATGGATTGGCTAATTGCATTAGTAGCATTAGTTATTATTGTTCGATTATTTAGTTGATTGCCGTTAATGTTTGCATAAGCAGTTACAATATATTCTTTCCCATTAATGTTTACCAGTCCAACGTTACCAATAACTTTAGAGTTATTTCCAATTTTTCCGCCGATTTCATTATTGTACTTAAAATTTCTTGTTTGCCTCAGAGATTGTTCAGCTAATTGACTTGCAGGATTTTGATCTTTAATTAAAGACTGCATAGCTAACGTTACGTCTTGTGCTGTTGAAATGTTTGGAGTTCCACTGCCTGGTATATTTAAATACCTAGAAATAGTAGTGTTTTTATAACCTTCTTTTTTGGCTAATTCTGTAGCTCTGGTTAGCCCACCTAGCCGATCAATTAAAACATTAGTTGCCGTATTATCTGACTTTTCCAGCATTAACTGTATTAACTGTTCAACTGTTCTAACTTGATTGGCTTTTAATTGTCCGTGTGGATCAACCAAAGGCGATTTTATGGCGATAGCATCTTTTAAGGAAAGTTTTCCGCTTGCTATTTCTTTGGCAATCAAATCAGCAATAATAACTTTAATTGTACTAGCTGGCGACGCTGGGGGTGTTTGAGCATTTTTAGAATATACAGTTTCTCCGCCAACTTCTTGAACTAAAACAGATTGAATATTTTTTGGTAATCTGTTGGTGATTTGTTGCTGAACTGATGGAGAAGGGCTAGGGATGGAGTCTCTAGAACCACCTTGACCGCCGCGACTTGTTTGTTTGCCGTCAAGATCGACAAACATTGAATTAGCTCCTGATTGAACTACCCAGTTAGCAATTTTTGCAATTTGATTAGGATCAGTAAAAACGAGACAACCTGCGCTGCCAATCTTTAAATCGTCTAAATGGAATCCGATTTGTGATCTTCCAGTAGAGAATTTTGGTTCGGCTCCTATCCACGCAGGTCCAACAGTTCCTACTGGAATTTGACTGGGATTATAATTTCTAAACTGTCCAGAATTAAATTGTCGAAGATAGCGAGAAGCGTGGTTAGCGTCAATAGACCAATTACCGTCAGGAAGTGGAGTTTCACTGCCACGAATATTAGTTTTATTTGTGCCAATTGCAGACTGCGTTGATGGTCTTCCTGTTACTCCTCCGATAACAGTATCAATTATTTTACCATCTTTTATTAAATCAAACCGTAGGATTTCTAGTCCTTCAGGAGTTTTTTGTCCAGAACGACGAACAAAAATAGTTGAGGAAGTAGAAGCCGATGGAGTGGAGGAAGGTTGTTCATATTTTTTTACAATTTCTTGATATTTTCTTGTTAAACTTTCTTTGCTTCTTTCTCTTTGCCCATATCCAGCACCAGGAAAAGCTGCCCATTCTTGACGAGCGGCAAATAAAGCACCCACCACATCACCTTTTAAAACTTCATCTAAAGCGCCTCTCATCATAATCCGGCTTATTGCCACTAAATCCTGAGATGTCGGTGAAAAATCTTGTAATCCTAATTTCGCTTTTTCTTCATCCCACGTCGCTTGCATTATCTGGTATCTTCCAGCAGCGTCAGACCTTAATCCGTTTTTTGAAACTCTTTGTCGTGGATGATCTCTAAAAGAAACAAATTGTCCATGTCCAAATAAAGTGTTGTATCCTTCATTAGGCATATAATCAGTGCCTTCTGCATAGGCAACAAGATCAAGAAAAGCTCTGATTTGAGGATTATTCAAATATTGAGATGCTTGCTGTCCGCGAGGGGTTAGTGTAGAGGGTAGCGTGGAAGATGTGGGGAATGTGGAAAATGAAGCAGGCGGCGGTAAAAACCCTCCCCCATTCCACACAGGAGCAGGGGCGAAATTACTAGGTGCTGGTAGTATCAAACCTTCCTTAGCTTTTCTAATTGCCTCAGCAGTTTCCTCTATACTTTTTACTAAGTCTTCTCCAGAAGTCTTAATATTTGGGGGAATAGCCACTAACTCAGAATTGATTAATTTAATTGGTTCTGGAAGTGTATTAAGATTTGTGACAATATCCTTGATTGATTGGGGAATAAAGCCTAATTCTTTATTGGTTTGTCGGATTAAATCAGCTAGAGTACGATTGAGGTCTTCCTGAGTCCGTTTAATATCTTCAATCGTTCTTAGTCTATTTCTTTCAGCCTCTTGCTGTTGCTCTTGTAAGTTACGAATATTTCTTAGAGTAGAGATATAGGAAGTTTCTATCTCCTCGGTTTGAGATTGGAAGGTGCGTCCGCGACTAGCAATATCAGCTTGTCCCTGTACAAATTCTAGGAAAATGTCACCTAATTCTTTACCAGCGTCGCTTGTACCGGGTATTAATAACCGGTTTTTGACTTGCTGCACCCTGATTCTATCGGTTGTATCTAATAGTTGATTTTGGGCATTTAAGAGGTTCTTATCGAGTTCTCTGACTAAATCACTGTAACTTTCAGATAGGGAACGATTTTCTTTAAATGCTGACAGTTGAGCGTCTTCAATCTGTCTTCTGTAATCCTCAATCTGACGATTAAAGTCGATTATCTGACGGTCAAGGTTGCGGTAGTAGTCTTGTAGTGATGTTTGTTGCTGTAATAGGTTAGCGCGGGCTTGTTCTAGGGCTAATCGGGTATTATCAACCTCTTGCTGAATCACATTAGGATCGTCTGACGCACTTTCTAATCGACGATAAGCCTCTCCTAATAATCTCTCTTGGTTGCGAACTTCTGATAAGGCATCCTGATAGGAAGCGGCTGGACCCCCAAAGGGTAATTGCCTTAAAGTAGCAATTCTCTCGTTGACATTGGCACCGACTATTGATGCTTGTCTGGCATTTCTTGCGCGCTCTCGTCTAGCGTTAGCAATTTCTAGTTCTGTATCAACAATTGATTTATCAATAGTTAAAGTTTGTCGTCTAATAGATGCTTGCTGTTTAGCTGTTTCTAATACCTGTTTTAATTCAAAAGGCGCTTGATCTCCCAACTGTTGTAACCGATCACCTATAGCTTCTGGTGACACACTTCCCTGCTGTAATGCCGTTCTAAAATCTATTCCATTTAATTCAGGCATTAACTCAGTTATTCGCTGATTAATCAGATCTGTTAGGGTGTTTTGTAATTCTTTTTCTTTAGTTGCCAGTAATCCATTAAGCGAATTAAACTGATCCTTGACAATAGATAGGCTCTGTTCTCTAACGGTCAAATCTATTTCAAACGGCTTCAGGTTCCCAGATAAAACTTGTCGTTTAATATCTGTTTCAGACAAAATAGTTCGTCCACTAGAGACAAATTCAATATTAAATAAAGCTCTTGCTACTTTATTTATTTGTTCTGTTAATCGTTGATAGTTGATTAAATTCTCTTTGACTGCTTCGTTATATTTTTCTTGCGATTCTTTTAATTTTCTAAGTTGAACTTCAGTAATTTCTAGCTGGATCCTAGCATTATCTTTTTGGGAACTAGAAGACCCTGGATCATCTAAAACTTTTTTAATTGCTGTAATTCTTTCTTCTGTAGATGCTATCTCATTAACAATAAGCCCAATTTGAGGAAAGTATTTTTCCGTTAAAGCTTGTATTTCTTGGTTTACTTTCGCAATTTCTTGACGAACAGATGTAGCTTTTTTAACGTCAGCATTTCCACTAGCTATGATTTCATCTATCTTGAGGTCTTTCGCTTTTTGCCGCAATGTGTCAAGGTTACCCGTAAATTCGGTAATCTTTGTATCACTAAATGTGTCAGTTGATAATTTTAAGATTTGTGTTGTATCACTTAGTCCCCCCGCAGTAAACTCTAAACTTTTATCTCTTTCTCTGTTGTTTTTAAATTGCTGAATTGCAGTTGCACTATCAGTTATAACAGTAGAAGCTTTAGGTGTAGGTAAAGGTTTTTCTAGTAATCGTCTCAATTCTTGTAACGATTCTTGAGTTGATTTAAGAGATCGTTTAGACTCTTCAGAGCCTGCGTTGATGTATTGATAAAGCCCTTTAAAAGCTTCCATTACACCAAAGACTAAAGCAGTCCATCCTAGCCCTTTAACAAATCCTATACCTATTTGTGCAATTGATGCTTTTGTAGATGCTGCGGTAACTCCTAGTGCTTTTAGCCCTAACTTTAAAAGACCAAGCCTGTGTAACATTTGAACAAATACACCCGATACAACAATCCCCATCGAAACAAAAGTAGCTACAATTTTATCTCCATGATCCTCTAAAGTCGTAAGTCCACTGATAACTGTAGGTATCCCTAATTTAGCCACTTCTAATAAAGGTTTTCCCATTTCTACGCGAAGCAAGTTTAATTGATTTTCAAGTTTTGCAACTTGAGCAAAAGCCGTGTCATTAATTACATTAATCCCTCCTGCTGATTCTAAAGTAGTTTGAGTTGCAAATTTCGACAAAAATTCATCTGATGCTACTGATCCAGACTCAATTAATTTAATAAATTCTTGAGCCGTTACACCATAAGCCCTAGAGGCAATCTGTAACGCGCCTGGCATTGCTTCACCTAACTGAGAGTTAAGTTCTTCCATTGAAACACGACCTTTACTAGCTATTTGAGTAATAGCTAGTAAAGCTCTGTCTTGCTGTTGAGAATTAGCACCTCTAGTAGCCAATCCTAATGTTATTCCTTCAAAAATTTTATCTTTTTGAAACTCTAGTGAAGTGTTCATTACAGCAGCACTAAACTGCTGATAGTTTTTGGCAGAAGACAAAAAAGATGTTCCAAGTTTATCTGCTTGTACTTTTAGCCTAGATAAAGCAGACTCAGCGTCGTCTGTGGTTAAGGATAAAGCCATTTCTAACCGCTCTGCTTCAATTGCTGTTTGAAAAGCTTCTTTTCCAAATTTATTTAATAAACCAATAGTTGATTCAAGAATGTTAAAACCAACTATACCTAATATTGCGTTTCTTATTAGTCCAGCAACTTTCTTAATTGGTTCTGGTAATTTATCAAGTGATCTTTCAACTTTATCAGCAATGGTGCTAAATTGCTCTAACTTACTTTTACTTTTAAAATCATCAATTTTATCAAGAATCCCTCCAATATTAAAAACTTTTCTCCCTACCTGTTTAATATTTGTTTTTATTGTTTCACGGTTTAGGGGTTGCATTTGTTTGGCAGATTCTTCCATCTCCCATTGTCTAAACTTTACTTCACTTCTTACATTACTAGGAAGTGCATTAAAAATTCTTTTCCCTGCTTTTTGGACATTAGTTTTTAAAGATTCACGGTCTAAGGATTTTACTTTCCCGACAAAATCTTTTATCTCTATCTCCTTAAATTTTAATTCAGTTTTTATTCCATCTAGTCCTAGTATTAAACCTCTTTTGATGTCACGACCAATTCGCATCATAACTTTTGATGGAGATTGAATCTCAAGTGTATCTCTAATTGTTTTCGGTAAGGTTAAAGCAATTTCCCGCATTTCCGCATCTAAATCACCAGACTCGCTTTTAATTCCTATTTTTATCCCTTCTATAATGTCAGAGCCAAGTCCTTTAGTCTTATTTTTATTTGCTAAAACAGGATTTAAGCTTAAGATTAGTTTCTCTAAATTAGCCTCTATTAACTCTTTATTCCCACCAGAAGCTATTGATTTTGCCGATTGTTCTATAGCCTTTGCGAATAGAGTTTTAAAGCCTACTGTAGTAGTATCGACACCAGTTTTCTGAATTTGTTGAATTAGTCCTGATTTAATAGGAGATAATTCTTTTATACCAATTGTTTCTTGAGCAGTCTGAACTTTTTTTCCTGTACTACTTAAGTATCCTTTTGCAGACTGAACAGAAGCACCGACTCCCCCAGAAGCTATAGAAGTGGGCTGTCCAGCTTCTTTGAGTAATTTTAGTATGTCTTCTAAATCAGAAGAGGCTTGTTCTTTGGCAATTAATATTTCATTAGCTACTTTTTTTGCTTGGTCTAATTCACCAGAATCTATTAATGTTTTTAATTTTTGATAACGATCACTAAACCATTTTCTAATTGCGTCAGTTTGAGCCTGTGCTTTAACAATATCAGCAGATGCAGGATTACTTTGAATTAAAGACTTTAGGTCTTTTGTCTGTTTAGACAGTGACACAAGTTCTTTTTCTTTAACACCTATATTGCTACTAACTTTATTGTCGGTTGTTATATTTTTAGACGGGTTATTTTTTGAACTAATACTAGGAATCTCAAACGATTTCTCTTCAGTGCCTAATTTAATGTTAGGAATATTGGTCGCTACTATACTATCAACTTTTAAATGTTCTAAAGGTTTTGTAGCTTCTTTGACTTCTTTTAGCTGTGTTTCAATAGCTACTAATTCTCTTTGCTTTAATTGCAAAGATGACATATCAAATAGTTCTAATTGATCAGGAATATCTTCAATATTTTCCTGTAATTTATCAACTTCTTTATTCAATATCTTGATAATTTCTGCGTTTTCAAGGTAGTCAGAAGAAGAATGTGACGCAATACCGGAAATAACTTGACTTTGCTTGGATACATCTGATGCCCCCATAGTTTGTTCTGCTAGTCTAATAGGGTCATTTTCTCCCATATAACGAGAAAAATTATCTATTTGAGTAGTCCCGACCATTGAAGGGGTAGCAATAGCTACCCCTTTTATATTTTCAATACCAGCTTGGTTTGCTAATCTAGTCGCACCTTCAGAAACAAAACCCCCGGCAGAATAACCAAGTAAATCAATTTGAGCATTAGGATTTAATTCTCTAGCCTTGATAACTGCAGCAAGCATTGAAACTGAATCTTCGTTAGTCCCTGACAATCCTTGCCCCACTGTTTGAGCGGCTGCTTCACCAGCCCATTTCAAGGGATTATCTTTAATGGATGTACTTAAATCAGTTGCTTTATTAGCAATAGGGATAACTAAAACCCCATCTTCTAGTTTTGGTTGAAGATTTTCAGCAATTTCTTTGCTTCCTTCTCCCTGTTTACCAGCAAAACCCCCAGAAACAAAAACTATTTTTTTTGCTTCACTTACAGCTTTTTCGTCTAGTTGGACTGTTGCTGATTGTTCTCTAGCTTTTGCGATAGACTCACCTGATTTTAGTTCTTTTCTTGCATTAGCAAAAGTATCGATAGGAGACATTGCAACTTGTCTCATTGAATCAGATACTTTTAGCAATTGTTCTGCTAACTCTTGTGCTTTACTAGGGTCTTGAGTATTATAGAATTCAATGGCTAACTTTTTTAATTCTGCCATTTCTTCTTTTGTTCTTTTAGTTGCGTCTGCTATAGCCTCAGAACCTTTTTGTGCCGATTCAGTTTCTAAATGCTCGTTTAATACTGTTTTGCCTTTTCTAACTGTTTTCCCAGCAAGCTTACCAAAATCGGATCCACCAGTTTCATACAAGTTTGTTCCTGCTTCTTTGTCAAAAGCTTTAATATTATTCCTGGTAAATATATCCGCGTAAGTGTAAGCCGCGCCTTCTGAATAGCTCTTTAAAAAGTTGGCAGGCATTGACATTACTGCACTGACAAAATTCTTTCTAGTTTCAACAACTTTTAGTATTGCTGGTAATACTGCTGACAAAATTTTGGTCAATGATCCTGACAAAATTTGCGACAATAACTCCACGGCCACCATTGCACTAAACCCACCACCTCGAATATTGGGTCTTTGAGATATATTTTGCTGCTCTGGTGCAACAGGTCTTTGAGTTATATTTTGTTGTTCTACTGAACTGGGTTTTTGAATTGTACTTTGCTGTTCTGTTGTAACAGGTATTGTCTTGATTTGAGTTTGTTTATGCTGTTGATCAAGTTTTGTTAGATTTTGATTATTTGTTGTTATTGATACGTTTTGATGGGCTTTTTTTCTTGTTTTTTCTTGTGCAATATTTGTTTTTTCGTGGTCTTTTTGAAGTTTTGTAAGATTTTGACTGTCTGTTGTTGGCTTAATAGTAGTTTCTTTAGAAGACTCAATGACTTGATTTTGTAAAGCAAGAGTTTCTTCTAATTGTTTTTGAAGTGCCAATAATTCTGTGTCATCAACTTGAACTTTAATGACTTTCTTATTAAATTCATCGATGCGTTTTTCTGTAACAGTTAAATACTCGTTTAATGCTTCTAATGCAACGTGATTGACTTTAGGAGCAATAATCTTTTTATTAAGTTTATCATAATGATTCTCTTTAACCGTTAGATGCTGGTTCAAGGCATCTAACGGACGGTGATCGACCTTGGGAGTAATAACTTTTTGCTCTAAGGAAGAAAGCTGGTCTTTAGCCGATTTGATACCGCTATCATATTGGGCTGTATTTAGCCCTAGACCGATTTCTAAAGTACCAAGTGATAAAGACACTAGCTTTTCTCCCCTACTAATTGAATTATTTCGTCGTATAGTCCGCAATCGACTATTATTTGAGTGGCGAAGACTGGCACTTGTCCAGCTTTCATGGCTTCTAACAGGATTTGAGCGGTTTCTTGATCAAGAAAATATTTTTTATTTTCTTTAAACCGGAAAGGAAGAAAATCACTGGGTTTTGGAGGTTGAGACTGTGATTTTTCTTTTGATTGAGCCATTAAGTAAATGTTAACCATGGCGGCAATCTGACTGACTGTGTCTGATAGTGAATTAATCTCTTCACATTTGACTTTATTAATCCCTGAATATTTTTTTAGGATTAACCAGCCTGGCCACTCTTCCCACTCTTCCATAGATAATCCCCATGCACACCATTTGTAATAGATTTCTTCCCAATTAATGGGGTTAGCGATTGCTTCTAACCGCGCATCAATTGCGTCATCTATTCGTTTTTTTCGTCATCCTCCGTTGATTCTGATTCTGATTTTTCAGGCTCTGGTTTCTCAGTTTCTGGGTTTTGCCACTGGGTTATGTCTTGCCAGAGATAGTCTTGATAGAGTTTTACTACCATAAATTGAGACATATCATTAATGTCTTGTATGGTGAAATCAACAGAAGATTTATCTTTGAGTTTAACTACCCGTCGAGGACTACCTAGAAAGTTAGCTAACAAGGCTTTATTGTAAGTTGCATAGGTTGTTTCCCGATCCTTAAATAAAGCGTTTAATTCATCGAGATAAGGCTCTACAAGTTCTATAGATTCTCTTGTTAGTTCTCTTGTTTTTTTGCGATTATTTAAAATTGATTGCTGCACGATAGCGGCGGTTTCTACTTTTTGTTCTACGCTGTCAGATTTTACCCCGTCAAGGGCATCAACCATGACCTGTTCAATTCGTTCTCGGATCGAACCATCATTGACTACTACTCCTTCAATTTCAGCAGTGGATAGTCCCGTTTTTTGCCCGATAGCTTTAATTTTCTCAAGATAAGCTTCGTCAGCTTTTTCCCGTGCCTCTAAGTATTCCTTGACTGTTTCATTTTCCTTTGGATTAATCCCGTATCGTTTTAAAAACTTGATTCCAATCTCTCCATTTTCTTCTGTAGCAATTGTGTCTATCTTTTCTAATAAAGCATCATTGCCTTCAATGTAACAAATCCATTCTTTTTTTAAAGGGAAAAAGAATGTTTCATTAAACTTCAATTTACCCAATACGCTTAACTTCGCCATTTATTTTTACCTTTTGATTTCTTTTTGCACTTTGTTCAGTATTTAGCCACAGAGGATCGAGAGTTACAGATACTTGTATTCTTTTTTGATTTTTTGTTCCGTCTGGTGGCTCGATTAATATCTTTTCTTGCTGACTTATTTCTCGATCAAACGTACCGAAAGAAAACCAGAGGTAATTATTGATTATTCTAGAATTGACTAACATTACCTCTTGGTCTTCATCGACAAGAAGTTTAACTATTTTAATTGAGGTCATCAGCTACATTAGGAGAGAATGGCGACGTTGCCATCGGTTTAATGTCAAACACATTGCCACTAATAGTTAGAGTTACGTTTCCTTGTAGGAAATTACCTTTTTCACCACTAACATTTTGGCTAACATTTGTCTGAAAACCTAAGCCGCCGCGCTGTCCCATATAGACAATTTCAAGGTAAATTCGATCACCTTTTTGCTCTGCGGCCTTTACGATTTCATATCCAGGATCACCAAATACAAGCGGACCCGATACCGACCCAGTACTCATGATTTCGGAGATAAATTTCTCCACCGCCATTTCACCGAGGACGGAATCAGTAACCTCGGTAGAAGAGGTGTCAACATTGAAGGTCTTCGCACTTAAGAAAGGAACCCAAGATTTAATTGTGCATTTTTGAGCGGGAGTAGCAAGGGTAGCACCAATTTTGGAAGGTTCGATCTGGATTGCTGTCTGGGTTGCTGTCGTCGTCTTTGTTCGGACGATCACGTAATCACCGGTAGTCCCAACGTAAATTAAAGTGCCAGCATATAAAAGGCGGCCAAAACCCCCAGTCGCTACGGTAAGAGTGGTATCACCTAAGACGATTGCACCACCTAAATCAGCTACTCGTGTGGGAGGTTCCTCTCCAAATCCGTAAACACCAGAGATAAAAAATTGCGTATCACGGCTAGGGGTGAGGTTGTCACTCCGGTTCAACTCTAAAATCTGATTGGACATTTCTGATCACTGACTAAACTTTTCTAGTTACATTGTACTATAAAAGATTAGTAAATGTGTACTCTAGAAGCCTAAAAGCCTAGCAGTAGTGATTTTAAAGGTCACTTTTGGTCTGATAATCCCCTCAGAAGTTTTGGTATAGGGGGTTAGGCGCGGCTGATCTAGAAAATTCCAGTAGCGAGATGATTTAAGTCTCTCGATCACCGGTGTTAAGGATTTCTCTAGATTGTACTGTTTCAAGGTAATGCAATAGTTATTTATGCCTACGGTATATCCTAGTAAATTTTCGTGATAAGGATTAGGCTCTCTTTGAATAATCGCTTCGATGCCGCTATTAGGTTTTACTTTATAGTTAGGGGGTAATTCAGGAGGCTCTACCCAAATAGCATCAATTTCATTTAATTTTTGCCCTGTAGGGCTTGTTATTTCGTATTTGCCTAAGTCAGTACCGATAAGTATCTTTAAATTGTTTCTAATACCTAATAAAATATCTCTTAATTCTGATTCACTCATTTAATTTTTCCTTTAAGATTTCACTATAAGCCTCAATTGGATTATAGTCTTCTATAGCCGTGTCGATAAATGGGCGGGCGGGAACATCTGTCACCGTCCCATCGTTACGCTCTATTTGATACCCTTCATGGACAAGAGCGGCATGATCAGCAGTGTAACCGATTACTTTATAAGTATCCGATACATCTTCAATAAATTGGCTATTTTTTAGCTCACCTGTATCTACAATGTCCCGAGGTGAGCCGACTACACTGCCATTTTTTCGTACGGTTTCCCGTGGCCAGTTCCATTTAGTATCTTCTATCTGAAAGTTAATCTCTTGGGCAAATTCGGACACCATTTCCCCAAAAGCTTCAGTAGCTAAGTCTTTTCCTAGATTCCAGTTAATCATTAAAAAATAGCTGCAAGGATAACTTGCAGCTATTATAACAATTTATTTTTATTGGTTTTAGGGAGTGATTTTTGATTTGCGTAACCAATACGCTATTTTCCTCTATTTATTTTCTATTTATTTTCTGTTTTTTTTAGTTCCTCTAAAAAGCTTAAAAACTCTTGAAAAACAGCTTTTTTCTGTCCTTCCTGAATTTTATCACCTAAAATAGTTATTGACTATTTTAGGCTTTGGTAGTGCGGTCCAGTCAACCACTTTAGACAGATCAAGGATTAAAATTCTCCGATTCCATCGTTGCTTTGGCAACCCATATTCAGATGCCAACTCTCTCAACTCGGACATTTTTAGAAAACTTAGTCGATAACTTGCTATATTTTCTAGCATATTACTCCTATTAATTTGCTGATAACTGATAACTGATAGCTGATAACTACTCTTTTAAATCTTCGATAAATTCTGAGATGATATTCATCATTTCAGTAATTTCCGGGATTAAATTGTTTAGATTCTCTCGTATTTTGTCGGGGTAGCTATCATCTTCGATGATGATTTCTGCTTTTTTATCAATTGAGCTAATAGTGACCCAAGCCTCAGACATATCGTTTTTTTCTGTGAATTGATACAACAAATATCCATCGATAGTGATTTCAAGATCACTATAAATATCTATAAGAAAAGAATGTTTAACATCTTTGACTTGCCCTTTTAATGATGATGTATTATCAATCCACCAATAACCTGGGTAAAGATTATTACAAAAATAGATAATTTTTCGATAAAAATATTCTAGTTTACTGGACTTCATGGTTTCTACTCCTAAATGGTTACGGTTTACTGATAACTGATAACTGATAACTGATTAATTGTCGCAGGCTACTAACCAATAATTAATGAATTAAGCTTTGCAATCTTGGAGGAAAGACCATAAATAATTTTTATGTTCGGTAAAATTATTTAGCATTTCGTACACTTTTTGAGTATCATAAACACCTGGATAAACACCTGCATAGGGTTGGTGAAAAAATATTCTACAGTAAAGACCATCTTCGCTTATTGCTAAATGATGTTCTAATTTTACTAGCATATTTTCGAGCTTTACAGCAAATTCTTTTACACTAGAGGTAAGAAAAGGGAAATTGAAGGCGTTGTAAAAGTACATTTGATTGTCGCACACCACCCGAAAACCGAGATAGTTGAAGCGGTAGTCGCGGCGGACGTTGTAGAGGCGAAACGCGGAACGGCAGCTAAAAGGATTGCTGCCCC
>Ga0208362_1000228_pt1 | contig 19356 bp, 21 predicted proteins | sample LakMenEpi13Oct10_FD_150693 | JGI IMG/M metagenome (GOLD analysis project Ga0208362, IMG submission 150693) | Freshwater microbial communities from Lake Mendota, WI - 13OCT2010 deep hole epilimnion (SPAdes) | ecosystem: Environmental > Aquatic > Freshwater > Lake > Epilimnion/Euphotic zone ... | reverse complement strand
TTCGAATGAACACGATGCGTTCGCCCTTCTTGCCTGAGATCTTCGCCCAGTCGTCTGGATTTGTTGTGTTCGGCAAATCTTCGTGTTCTTTAAATTCTTGTCGAATCGACATTGTTAAGTCCTCGGTTGAAACACCGCGTTCTCCGCCAGCTATCAGTCGCTTGATTGCGAGTTTCTTTGCCCGACGAACAATGTTTTCAATCATCGCGCCGCTCGCGAAGTCCTTGAAGTACATGACATCTCGGTCGCCATTTTGATAAGTCACTTCTAAGAACCGATTGGCATCATCTTGTCGATACATCTCGGTCACAGTTTGCTCAATCATTGCGCTTATAGCGTCATCGATCGAGTCGCCATGCTTGGCTATTTCGGTTTTAGAAATTGGCACCTCATTTGTGAGATACCTCTTAAAAATCTGTCGAGCAGCCGAGTCGTCTGGTCGGTCAATACGAATCTTCACGTCAAGGCGACCAGGTCGCAAAATTGCGGGATCAATTAAATCTTCACGGTTTGTGGCACCGATAACTATTACGTTGCGAAGGCCTTCTACGCCATCTATCTCGGCCAAAAGTTGAGGCACGATTGTTGACTCCATGTCAGAAGAGATACCCGTGCCGCGAGTGCGAAACATTGAATCCATTTCGTCGAAGAAGACAATTACTGGCCAACCCTCTTCACTCTTTTCGCGGGCACGTTGAAACACGAGACGAATCTGTCGTTCAGTTTCGCCCACATATTTATTAAGTAACTCAGGGCCTTTAATGTTGATGAAATAACTTTTGGCTTTCTCGCCACCATTGGCAACAGAAACCTTTTTGGCCAAACTGTTCGCAACCGCCTTGGCGATGAGCGTCTTTCCGCAGCCTGGCGGACCATAAAGCAAAATTCCCTTCGGTGCAGGAAGTTGGTGCTCTGCGAAAAGGTCTCCATATAAAAATGGAAGTTCGACAGCATCAGCGATTTGTTCTATTTGGTTGTCAAGACCGCCGATATCCGCATATGAAATATCAGGGACCTCTTCGAGCAGTAAGTGCTCGATTTCTGGTTGGGTCAAGCGTTCAAGAAGAAGGTTTGACTTTGGATCCATTCTTAATAAGTCACCACTTCGCAATAATGTGCCTCGCATTGAATCGGCTAATTCACAGACTCGCTCGTCGTCGCCCCTACCCGTTACGACTGCTCGAATTCCGTCTTCTAAAACTTCCTTTAGATGAACAACTTCGCCAATTGACTCAGGCACACGAACTTTTACAACGTTAAAACTTTCGTTCAACACGACTTCAGCGCCGCGCTCAAGATTTTCCAAGTCAATTTCTGGATGAACGGTCACTCGCATTTTGCGACCGCTCGACAAAATATCAACTGTCGAGTCGTCGTTTTTGCCGACAATGACTCCGTAGCCACTCGGGGGTTGGGTTAATTTTTCAACCTCGTCTCGTAACGATGCAATGTGGTCTCGAGACTCGCGCAAGGTGTACGAAAGTTTTTCATTCTGTGCGACGGCGTGCGCCAGCTGGCCTTTGATCTCTAGAAGTTTCTCTTCTAGTTGACGTGCGCGATCATTCGAGTTATCAGCGTTCTCAACACCATCTCGTGCCATCGTGAATTCTGCCTTTCAACTAACAATGCCCACCGTATAGGTCAAATGCCCTCTTCGAAAAGTCAGAGATAATCAGCAATCTCTAGGTGACGCCGTGTAGCCTATTTTCGTCCGTAGTACTTATTCCAAGGAGACCCAGAGTTATGAAAGTTTGGATTGACCAAGATCTTTGCACTGGAGATGGACTTTGTGAAGAAATTGCCCCAGATGTTTTCACCCTGCTTGACGATGGCTTGGCTTACGTAAAAGAAGGCTCAACGGTTTACGCAACTGCAAAGGGCAATGCTCAAGGTGCTGCTGGTGTCGCAAACTTCGCTGATTCTCAACTTGATGCTGTTGTTGAATCTGCAGAAGAGTGCCCTGGCGAGTGCATTTTCATCGAGCCTTAAGAAATTTTTTGCGCTTTACGCGCCGACATATCTTGCGCTAGTCAAAAACCCTGTGTGCGCCACCATTCGGTGGTCGGGCCTCACTGAGGCACCTTCAATATGCCATGTGCGATGCAACACCTCGAGTGTGCGCAAGTCGAGCCAACCGCTGCGCATCGACTCACGAGTTTTGACCGCTTGAGTAATGCTCGGCGAATAAGAAACCAAGATGGCTCCTTTTCGCAGAACAGTTTCAGCGTGTGGCACAACCTGCCATGGCTCCGGTAGGTCTAAGACCATGCGATCAAATCCAGTTTCTGTGATACCTGCATAAACATCTTTCACATGCACTTGGTAATTCGAAAGTGCCTCGGTTCCAAGAAACTCGCGAACGTTTATCTGGGCCCTGTTCGCGAAATCTTCTCGAATCTCATAACCAGTGATTACGGCGCCTTGACGCAACATCGTCATTGACAGTGCTCCTGAACCTAAACCTGATTCAAAAACTTTGGCTCCCTGATAAATGTCGGCCATCATACAAATCGGCGCCAAATCTTTTGGATATATAACCTGAGCGCCACGTGGCATTTGAATCACAAAATCTTCAAGTGTTGGACGTAGCAAAATATATTCTGCGCCTTTGGTTGAGCGAACAACCGCTCCCTCTTGTTCTGAAACGATCACACTGTGTGCGAGAAAACCAGAGTGCGTGTGAAATTCACCATCTGGTTTAAGAGTGAACAGATAACGCCGTTTTTTGGCGTCAATCAACAAAACTTTTTCTCCGAAAGCAAACATTACAATCCGATTACTCGGGCGAATCTGAATCTAAATCGGATGCCGAATTTCGCTTTTTACCACTTTTGCGCCCTAGAAAAAACGACGAAAGCATCGCCAAAGATGATGCGCCGCCAACGAGGGCCTTAAGTTGAAGAGACTTGCTACTAACTGTTTCTTTAATGTCGTCTTGAAGCTTTTCAAGATCTGCGACTACTTCTTCTCTTGTTATTTCGTCATCTCTTTTGCTCATAATTTTTCAAGAGTTCCCTTGCGAATTCTTGATATTGCAAAAAAGAAAGCGGCGGTACACACGAGTAGCGCAACGACATAAGTAAGCCAAGACCAACTACTTGATTCTCCTAGGCCAGACGTCTGTACTAAACGCAAGATACCGAGCGCACCTAGCACTAGACCAATGCTCAGCATCATTGCCGCAACGAGTCCGAAACCAATCCAGCGACCTGCGCCACGAATCGGCTTTAACGTCTCGGTCTTTACATACTTCAGCACGGTTTCTAAAATCTCGCCGGCGTTTTTGTCGTCGGTTTTATTGCGATCTGAAGAGTTAACTTTGAAACCAGTCACGCTCTTATTCTACGAGTTTTTGTGTGCTCTTTTGTCTGTGATTGTTTTAAGGCTGTGAGTTCGGCTTAAGAGGAAGCAGTTTGTTTACATCAATTCTTGCGTCGCCAAAGGCCAGAGCCGAAGCCAAGTTGTTCCAGATAGGTCGGTAAAAGTTCACTGTCGACACGCCTGAACCATTCATAACTAGTGAAAAGTAACTTGCGCGCCCCTCGTCAAGTGGCATCACTCCTGAGAGTGATTTGACCCCGTTCAACGTGCCCGTCTTGGCGCGCATTGTTCCCGAGCCAGGTCCAGTTAGAAAAACATCACGCAGGGTTCCGGTCTTTCCTGCGAGTGCCATCCCAGTTGTGACTAGCCCTTCTCTTCCATCTCGCTGAAGCAACTCGGTCAATAATCGACATGTCAATAAGTTGCCACGGTCGAGCCCAGATGCGTCCAACAACGCAACTCCGGCTCCAGGTAGACCCCATTCAGAAATTTTGTTCGCGATAACTGTCAAACCATCAACTCGTGTACCCGCACCGTTGCCGACCAAGCCAATTTCTTTGACGAGCAATTCGGCGGTGTTGTTGTCGCTATTTGTCAACATCTCTGCAACAATTTCACGCATCGGTGCAGACTCAAGTGTTGCGATCGTCGGAGTATCAATTGAAGACTCTCCGATATCTGGTGAGTCTCGAACCGTGATGCCTCGCGCGGTGAGCAACTTTGTGAACTCTGATGCTGCTGCAAAAGCCGGGTTCGCCGGCTTAAGTGGCGAGCCAGAAACCGACCCGTCATTTATCATTAGCGCCCCCAGCGGGCCAGCTTCAACACTTCTAATTCCATCGCCCCAACTTGGAACATATCTTTCGCGATCGTAAACACTTTCATCGCCAACAACTCCGCCTTCAATTGACTTGATGCCGAGAGACACGAGTGCGTCAACAAGTTGTTCGACATCAGTCGGCGTCATCGTCGGATACTTCTCGGTCATCGGATAAGTGCGAGTTGTTAAAAGAGGGTCGCCAGAACCAACCAACCAAAGGTCGCCTCGGACGACGGATCCAGAAACTATGCCGAGGAGTTTTGTAGTGAATCTTCTGTCGGGTCCCAGCACATCAAGTGCTACAGCACCTGTTAACAATTTCTGGTTGCTTCCCGGTACAACCGCCCCAGTTGGGTTCACTTCGATAATCGTTCGACCGTCTGTGATGACTACGAGACACGAATCTCGCGGCAAAGCGGCAACCACTTGATTTAATTTCCCTTGCACCCGACCAGCAGAAATTAAATCAATCAAAGTTTGTGGAACACGACGAGCCGAAAGAACTGGTGTTGTCGGTGACTGCGCAAGCGGTGTCTGGTTCTTCAGCGGACGAACCTCGTCACCTGCGGCAAGAGCAACCTGCCAGACAGATAGAAGTGGTACTGCAATAACCGCAGTCACGAGCAACCAAGAAATCAACAACCTTCGAGTTGACATGCGACTCGAGACGTCGTCTGCTCGCGCCAAAAACGCACGAAACTTAAATTCACGCATACTTACTTCGCGTGACCTTTCGCTTTTGCATATTGGTAAACACTAGATAGCGCCCGAGCCGCTCGTTGACCATTGGCATAGCAAAGTCTGCCAGTTTTTTGTACGGCTAGAACCCCCGGGTTGTTCGGGTCGGCAACACCAAGTTCGGTTGCCACGAGAATTGGTTTTCCAGTCTCAATCGACAGTTCTGCAGCGACTTGGGCGTATTTCTCATCTTGACCCTCGTGATAATTCACAATTCGTGCAAGCTCAAACTTGTCATAAAAAGTTCCCTCGCGCATCAAACGGGCTTGGTTCGACTGAATTCCGAGCCCAAGAAAAATAATCGAATCTACTTGGGGGTGCTTTGCGATCAGACGCATTACATCGGCGATGGTGTCTCGTGTTTCTCCACCAGCACAATCAACAGGATTATTTTTGCTCCATCGATCTGGCAATAAGGCCGAAATCTCCTTCGAAAGATCTTGTGGTAATTGCATTAAACTCAAAACACCGTCGACTGCAATCACATCAGATGTAACTACTCCCCACCCGCCCACTGTGGTGAGAACGATCGTATTCGGCCCCTTAGGAAGAGGTTGAGTTGCAAAAGTTGCCGCAATGTCAAAAGCATCTTCAGCATCAGCGACCCGAATGACATTGTTGCTCGCACAAATGCCATCAAAAATTCGATCGTCACTTGCCAGTGCGCCGGTGTGACTTGCTGCCGCACGAGCACCGCCAGCTGTTGAGCCGCCTTTTACAACTACAAGCGGTTTTTTATCTGTCAGTCTCTTCATTGAGCTGGCAAGTTCGTTTCCATTACTAATACCTTCGATGTATGCAAGCACCACTTTGGTAGCAAAGTCATTTGCGTAGAAACTAAAAAACTCAGGGATGCCTACTTGAGCTGCATTTCCAGCTGAGACTGCCCTTGCGATACCAACCTTGGTTTGACGCGAGTAATTCATAAAACTTGAAACAAAATTTCCACTTTGACTAATTAAAGAAATTGAACCACTCGGCGGATATGGACCGACGATTTGAGCACAGAGGTTTTTTGGCGTACTGACGATTCCCTGACCATTAGGTCCCAACAGCAAAATTCCTAGTTCAGTTGCCAGAGCTTGCAGTTCATCTTGGGCTTTTCGGCCTGCTTCACCTGCTTCGCCGTAACCAGCAGAAGTTACATATACGGCTCGTATTGATTTGCGAGCACAGGCCCGAAGTATCTCTAAATTTGTACTTGCTGGCGTACAAATGAATGCCAGGTCAACTTCATTTTCGGGTAAATCATCAACTGATGCGAGACAATTAATACCGAGAACTGTTGCTTTCTCAAGATTTGTAGCGAAGATTTTTCCTGCGTAGCCAGAAGCCAAAATGTTGTGCAGGGATACGAAACCAAACTTGCCAGGGTGTGTTGACGCTCCAACCACCACAACACCGCGAGGCTCAAACAGTGACGCAAAATGATTATCCGAAAGATGTTGATGATGTTCTAGCGTTTCAGCCTTGTCGAGGCTTTCTAGCTCTTGTTTAACAACAAGGGCATCGACTGCAACTAATGACCCATCTGCGCGAACTATTACTGGGTTGATATCAACTGAAATTATTGAAGGGTCATCGACGCCAGCATTCGATACCGCCACCAAGATGTCGCCAAGTTGACTTGTGTCAACAGCAGATTCACCCCGAAACTCTTGCAGTGCTGTTTGATTCTTTAATCTTGTCAGCATTTGCAGCGCACCTTGCTTGCTCAGTGGTGCTGGCGCGAAGACAATGTCACTAAATACTTCGGCGAAAATTCCGCCTAGACCGCACATTACTAAAGCGCCAAATTGATGATCTCTCACCAAACCAACGATCAATTCGCGACGACCGCTCTCCATCTTTGCGACTAATAACGACACATCACCATCGGCTTTTGTAGTCAGTTGTAGTAGTTCATTTGCTGCTGTAAGTGCCTCTTCGGTATTACGAATATTGAGTCTGACCAGCCCTCGCTCTGTTTTGTGGCTAATTGCATTTGCGCAAACTTTTATCGCAACTGGAAAGCCAATCGTTGATGCAACATCGGCAGCATCCTTGGCGGATAAAACTTCGCTCTCTTGTGCAAACGTGACGCCAAACTTCTTCAAGATCTGCTTCGATGTGACTTCAGAGAGTGTCAATTGCTTCGAATTAATCACGGTGTAACAGTAGTGTGAGTTTGTGCTCGACCTCGTTCAGTTGACATTTTTATCGCTCGTCGTAGGTCTTTCTGTCACGATGCTTGCAAACCTTGGCACCACGATTTATCTTCATCGGAGTCTCGCCCACAAATCGTTGACTTTGAAAACACCACTCGCATTTCTTTGCCGATTAGGGCTTTGGCTATCAACTGGAATTCGTCCCCGTCAGTGGGTTGCTGTTCATCGCAAGCACCACGTTTTTACCGATCAAGAGGGAGATCCGCACTCGCCTGTGCTTCTTGGTTGGAAAAAAGTTCAATTTATGAACGTTGCCCTTTACCGGCGCACCGCAAAAGATGCAAGCACTGTTGCGCGATATGCAAAAGATATTCCGCGAACAAAAATTGACAGGCTGTTGTGGGTAATTCGAATTCTTAGCTTCGTGCGACTTGCAAAAATTCGAATCTCGCGCACGAGCGCAGTTTGATGCAAATAATTTCGGCGCTCTTCGTTGAGAATTTCGCACTGCGTCAAGCTCCAGGGCCAAGCACGCGGATCGATTTAACAGGTGCCTTTTTCTCATTCGCCGCGCCATCACCTGTTCCCGTAACTATTGACCCTCATCTTGTAGTTCTGATTTATTGCCCTCTCACCGAGCCAGGCAACTCTCTGCTTGAGGTGATATTTCGAACTGGCCCTGCCCCTGAAGATGAGCAGTTGGCGCGAAATGTAAGCCCATTCACAGTTGAGCCAGGAAAGTTCACCTACAGATTGGTTCGGGGTGAGTTGTCAATCGCCGATTACGGTCAGATTTTTGCCCACTGTCGCGTTGGAACTGGGCCGTGGCATCTAGTGCCATTAACCATTTTGCCTCCAGTTGATTCGACCACAAATCCACACTGAGTCCGCCGACCAACTAGTTTTATCGCAGTGGTTTCTCGACTTTCTGCACAACAAGATCAAGACGCTGTAAATCTGATTCGCGGCATCTCAATGGATGCACCATTGCTCGCAAAAAGTGGACACCAAGGCACTGCTATGGCTTTGGCGCCTTTAGGTCATGTGCTGTACAGCCGAATCTTGCGACACGATCCGAAAAAGCCGAATTGGCAAAATCGTGATCGCTTTATTCTCAGCAACGGTCACGCTTCGATCTTGCAGTATGCGCTCTTATATCTCAATGGTTATGGCCTTGAAATCGACGATCTGAAATCTTTCAGACAGTTTGGATCTGCCACTCCTGGTCATCCCGAAGTTGGTCACACCGTTGGTATTGAAGTGACAACAGGTCCGCTTGGTCAAGGATTTGCCAATGCTGTCGGAATGGCCATCGCCGAAAGAAACCTACGGGCGCGTTTCGGCGCATCAGCCTGCGATCACAACACTTTTGTACTCGTCGGCGATGGCTGTCTCATGGAAGGAATTAGTCATGAGGCTGCATCGCTAGCTGGTCATTTGAAACTTGATCGACTGGTGTGCGTATTCGATGACAACGCAATAACTATTGACGGCTCAACTTCGCTCAGCTGCTCGGATGATGTCGCCAAACGCTTCGCCGCTTACGGATGGAACATCATGAATCTTGGCGAGATTGCTGATGACTGCGATGCTCTTGAAGATGCCTTGCTTACAGCAAGAGCAAATCGCGGCGCACCAACCCTGTGCATTCTCAAATCGCATATCGGTACACCTTCACCAGACTTCACAGATGCGCATGAGGCACACGGCAATCCATTTACTGCATCACATGTTTCGGCAACAAAAAAAGTAATGGGCATTCCTGATGAGCCATTCTGGGCCCCGAAAGATCTCGTCAACGCAATTCGTTCACACGCCGCCACCCGTGGATTGTCATTCACTTCAAGTTATGAAGACGATTTGAATCAGATCGACGAGCGCTACCTTTGGGATGCAGCGTGGAATACACCTAAGTCATCGTCTTTTAGTTCACTACTTCCTGTATTTGACTCGACAACTTCGCTTGCGACCAGGCAAGTAATTCAAAAAGCATTTGACGCTTCGCTTCCCGCACTCCCAGGATTAATCGCTGGCTCTGCAGACTTAACAGGCAACACAGGCACAAAGCTTTCAAAACAAGTAGCCCAAAGTTCAAATGCCCCTGATGGTCGGCAAATTTATTTCGGCATTCGAGAACACGCAATGGGTGCCGCAGTTGTCGGCATGGCACTGCATGGTGGCGTTCTTCCTGTCTGTGGAACCTTTTTCGTATTTGCTGACTACATGCGTCCCGCAATTCGGCTCGCAGCGATTTCGAAAGCAAAATGTGTATTTATATTCTCTCATGACTCCGTTGGTGTTGGAGAAGATGGACCGACCCATCAGCCAATTGAGCAACTTGCATCACTTCGGGTAATCCCTGGGCTTCAGGTCATTCGACCGGCAGACCCTAACGAAACGATTGCAGCCTGGTGTGCGGCGGTAGACCATGACGGTCCAACTGCCATAATTCTTTCGAGACAAAACGTACTCAGTGTCACCGATGGTTCAGCAGTGAGTCACGGCGCAGGAATTGTCGGTCACAAAGTTGACGCACCGCAATTTGTTTTGCTCGCGACAGGCAGCGAAGTTGGACTTTGCACACAAGTGGCCACTGAACTTCTCGCTTCAAACATAAGAACTCAAGTTGTTTCGATGCCAAGTTGGGATCGATATGAACTTCTCGGCAAGAATCTCGCCAAAGAACTATTCCCGAAAGGTGTTCCTGTTATTTCGGTTGAAGCTGGGGTAACCATGGGTTGGCAAAAGTATGCCGACCACACAATAGGCATCGATCGATTCGGCGCTAGTGCGCCTGGGGCAATCGCACTCAAAGAGTTGGGCATCAGCGTTGACGCGGTTGTCAAGTTTGTGAAGTCGCTTTAATGTCTGATCGGCTCAAAGCGCTTTTCAATGACTATGGCCAAAGTCCGTGGCTAGATAATTTAAAGCGCAGTTACATAACATCTGGCGAACTCATGGGCATTCGAAACTCTGGCATCCGAGGCTTGACTTCAAATCCGACAATATTTCAGAAGGCAATTCAAGGCTCCGAAGATTATTCAGAGCAATTCACCGCCCTAGTTAACCAAAAGCTTTCACCAATTGATTGCTATTGGCAACTTGTCTTACGCGACATCAACTCAGCGTTGGAGATATTCGAGCCTCTATACGAATCTTCCAGCGGTTTAGACGGCTTTGTCAGTGTTGAGGTAGATCCTTCTCTGGCACACGAACAGTCCAAGACGCTTTTGGCCGCACGCGAACTCGACGAACAAATTAAGCGCCCGAATGTGATGATTAAAATTCCTGCCACTGTTGAAGGTGTCCCAGTAATAAAGACGATGATTAGTGAGGGCCGAAATGTAAACGTCACTTTGATCTTCAGCCTTGAGCGCTATCAAGAAGTTATTGATGCATACATCGAAGGCTTAGAGATCCTCGCAACGACAAACCCAAAGTCAGTTGCTTCCGTATCAAGCGTTGCCAGTTTCTTCATCTCTCGTGTCGATACAGAAATTGATCGCCAACTAGAGCAGGTTGGTAGCGATCAAGCAAATGGTCTACTTGGCACTGCGGCGATCAATCAAGCCAAACTCGCCTACCAGATGTTTAAAAAGTCATTTACCAGTCCTCGGTGGAGCAAACTTGCACAACTAGGCGCAAATGTTCAGAGACCGCTGTGGGCTTCAACATCAACTAAGAATCCAAAATATCGCGACACGATTTATGTCGACTCACTGATCGGTGAACACACCGTCAACACCCTTCCCGATACAACGGTCGAGGCGTTTAGCGACCACGGATCTTTGAGTTCGACAATTGAAACGAATCTTGACATGGCTAACTCTCAATGGGTTGATCTGAAAACTGTCGGTGTTAACGTCAACGAAGTCGCAGAAAAACTTGAGCGTGAAGGTGTTGCATCATTCCAGAAGAGTTTTGATGACCTTCTCGTTGCACTCAGCGCAAAAACTGCAGAACTGCTGAAATGACAAGCTCTGATCTCGAGGAATCGATAGATCAACTTCTTAGGTCGAGCAACATTGTTGCCGACAAGCGTTTGATTGCAGAACTTATTCGTACGTCGCTTCAGCTCGGTAGCGAGTCGACAAATACATTGAACTTAAAAATCGCGAGTGCAGCGCTGACCGAGATGAGCGAAGCTTTTTCTATGTTCGCCCCGTATGCCAACAAAAAGAAAGTAACTATTTTTGGATCAGCCCGCACGACCAAAGATGATCCTGTTTATAAACAAACTGAAGCTGTCGCCAAGAAATTGGCAGACAATGGATGGATGGTTGTCACGGGAGCTGGCCCAGGAATCATGGAAGCCGGGATGTCGGGTGCGGGTAGAGAAATGTCAATCGGTGTGAGCATCCGTTTGCCGTTTGAAACTTCGGCGAATTCAATTATCGCAGGAGACGAGAAATATGTTGCAATGCGATACTTCTTCACTCGCAAATTGATGCTCGTTAAAGAATCTCAGGCTTTTATTTGTATGCCGGGAGGATTCGGCACATTAGACGAGATGTTCGAGCTCTTAACTCTTTCGCAAACCGGAAAAGGCAACCCGGTGCCGATTGTTGTGCTTGATTTGCCGAACGACCCTTTTTGGCAAGATCTTGATCAGTTTGTCCGAAATACTCTCGTGCCTCGAAAACTTGTTTCTCCTCAAGATCTATCGCTTTACCGAATCTGTTCAAATGTCGAAGATGCATTTGCCGAAATCTCCAATTTTTATTCGACATATCACTCGATGCGCTTTGTTGGCAAGCGATTGATACTGCGTTTGAATCGCGAATTGACTGATAACGAACTCAAGAAACTTAACCTTGACTTTGCTGATATTTGCGTTAACTCGACCATTGAGAAAGTTCAAATATCTTCTCAGGAGACCTCAGATCAAGACTGCATTGATAAGTTCCGCGTGGCATTTCAATTTGCTCGGCGTGACTTTGGGCGACTTCGCGAACTTATAGACGCAATAAACCAGAAATAATTACGACAGGGTTCTTTAGTCTCTAATAAGCAGGCCGATTGCCTTCTCTACAGCGCGTCTCGCTTGTGTCAATGTGCGTTCAATTTCTGGTCGCTTCGACTCGCCTGCCGCATGAGCTTGCTTAAGGGCGTCTAAAGCCTTGTCTGCGAGTTGTTCAGAAATACCCTTCAACTTGTCAATCAGTTCTAAGTTGTCCGAATTTTTTTCATCATTTTGCATAGTCATACAAGTATGCCATTAGCCTGCTCCGAGATGTCACAGCCTGAAGAACTTCACGAATGGATTAGTTTCGCCGATCCTGACCTCGAGCAGACATGGATGATCGACGCCACATTTCTTCGCTCAAATTGGACATGCATTTATGGCAATGGTTGCCAGGGTGTTCTTGATGATCCTGCTCCCGAATTACATCAAGGTTGCTGCAGTTACGGCGCCCACTTCATTGACAAAGAAGATCTTGCTTCGGTAAAAAAATTTGTTAAGCGACTCAAGCCAGAACATTGGCAAAATTTTAAACAAGGCCAAAACAACAAATGGCTCGGAAAAGAACGAGACGGCTCAGACGTAACTACCTCGTACAAAGGCGCCTGCATCTTTCACAATCGTCCTGACTTCGAAGGTGGAATGGGCTGTGCTTTTCATATTGCAGCTACTGCAGCCGGCGAGCGCCCAATGGATTGGAAGCCTGACGTTTGCTGGCAGGTACCCCTTCGCCTTGAACAACACGACGAAGATGAAGACCACATTCTTTCAATTGTTAGAGAATGGAAGCGACGAGATTGGGGCGGCGGCGGGCACGACTTCCACTGGTGGTGCACAGACGATTCTTCGGCATTTGTCGGAACACGTCCCGTTTACAAATACCTCAAAGACGAACTAATCGAACTTTGTGGTGATGAAATTTACGAAATGATCGTAAAGCAACTTCAAAAACCACGCACTACTTTCTTGCCGCACCCTCAAGTGCGACGCAAGACCAAGAGCTAGTTCTTACTGCTCTTATTCGATTTTCTGCGGTCTTCCATACTCAAAAACCGTTTTCGCACTCGAATGTTTCCTGGTGTGACTTCGACAAGTTCATCTTCACCAATCCACTGAATACCTGATTCAAGAGTGTGAGTTACTGGGGTCGCTAATTTTGGCCCATCGTCATGACTGTGAGTACGAATGTTCGTCAATTCTTTGGCTCGAACCGCGTTCACGACCATTTCGTCCTCTCGGGCATTTTCTCCGACAACCATTCCTTCATAGACCTCAACGCCAGGGGCGACAAACAATGTGCCACGTAGCTGCAAATTGTCAAGTGCATATGCAGTCGTTGAACCTTTTCGATCTGAAACCATTGCACCACCCATGCGATGCGGCAAATCCCCTGCCCAAGGCATGTAACCGTTGAGGCTTTGATGAAGCAATGCGGTGCCGCGAGTAACCGTTAGAAGTAAAGAACGGAAACCGATCAAACCTCTGGATGGCGCCTGAAAACTAACGATTGTTCGACCCGTATCGCCTTGTTCAAGATTCACGACTCTGCCTTTGCGTGGCGCAAGAGCCTGTGTAACCGCACCGACATATTCGTCGGGAACGTCGATAGTTCCCGCTTCAAGAGGTTCGTGCTTCTTGCCATCAATTTCTTTGGTGATTACTTCAGGTCGGCTCACTTGCAATTCGTAGCCCTCACGACGCATATTCTCAATCAGAACCGCAAGTTGCAATTCTCCACGACCTGCAACCTCGATTACATCAGGGCTGTCGGTTGTGTTGACACGAATTGAAACGTTGCCGAGCACTTCTTTGAATAGACGCTCACTCAAGTGACGACTAGTAAGGAAAGTTCCTTCGCGACCCGCAAACGGCGATGTGTTTACTCCAAAACTCATGCGCAATACAGGCTCATCAACTTCAAGTCGTGGCAACGCAGGGGCGTTCTCAATTGCTGCGATCGTGTCCCCAACTTCAACTTCATCAATGCCGGCCAAGATGAACAAATCACCTGCGGAAACTGAAGCGACTTCTTCTCTGCTGATTCCACGGAATGCAAACAGGGTCGAAATTTTACGCTTAATGAACGGCGCAGGATTCGACGGCGTCGGATGCTGCCAAACCGTGACCATATCGCCTTTTTTCATTACACCAGCTTCAACACGACCGATTGCAAGTCGACCAAGGTAATCAGAAGCATCAAGGTTGGCGACAAGGGCTTGAAGCGGCGCAGCTGGGTCTGCCTTCGGAGCAGGGATTGTGTCGAGTATCGCGTCCAACAGCGGCACTAAGTCCGCGTTCTCTGCTGGCATACCAATGCCCTTCATCGATTTACCGTCACGCGCAACCGCTGAGATAACCGGAAAAGACAAGTGATGATCATGATGAGCAAGATCAAGAAATAATTGCTCAACTTCTTCGAGAACTTCTTCTGGTCGAGCATCGGCGCGATCAACTTTGTTGAGAACAACTACGACTGGAAGATCTCGTGCCAAGGCTTTTGATAAAACATAACGGGTCTGAGGCAGCGGACCTTCCGCAGCATCTACGAGAAGCAAAATGCCGTCAACGAGTGCTAGTGCGCGCTCAACTTCTCCTCCGAAGTCGGCGTGACCTGGTGTATCTACAAGATTGATTTTTGTGCCGCGCCATTCGATCTCGGCGGCTTTTGCCAAAATAGTAATTCCGCGTTCGCGTTCTTGGTCGTTTGAGTCCATGACTCGATCAACGACTGCTTGGTGGGCAGCGAACGTTCCACCACTTTTAAGGAGGGCATCCAACAGAGTTGTTTTGCCATGGTCAACGTGCGCTACTAGAGCGAGATTTCGAATGTTATTAATTGGGGGCTCTCAGTTCAGTATCAGGAATTTTCTTCGTCTGAATCATCGGCGATCTCATCACCGTTTTCATCAAACCGCACACCATAACGTTCAGCAATGGCTGCGTATTCATCTTCTTGCGACTTCGACTTAGTTTCTCTCGCTACACCAAGATCCTCAGCAGACGGACCTGTTTGTTTCAGGCGACGAGCTTCTTCAAATCGACGATGACGACCCTTTTTCACGGTAGGGCTCCAAATTTCTCTGGGGCGATTACCGGTTTTGGTCACCGCCTAGTGGATAGACATTGCAGAAGACTCTAGCAAGAAAATGCCTACGAAACGGGGATTTGTAAGCAGAAAATGCGCTTTTATGAACTCGACGCCTCAATAAGTTTGAGATGTCCGTCACGGTCAACGCTCAATCCAACCTCTCCATTTAAAATTCGATTCAGGTCGTTACCGACTAGTTCTGCCCGCCAACCTTCGCTCAAGCGAGCATTTGGGGCTTTTCGTAAGAATGACGTGATGTCACTTCTAGTTGCGAGCAAAGTTGCATCGATTTGATGTTTGCGAGCCAATTCTCCGATCCAAGCAGTGATCAACGTCAGAGCAGGTCTCGCCCACTTGTCAACGTCATCATTGTCCGACGAAGGCAACGAAATAGTTTGCTTAGCGCCGTCTCGAACTGCCGTCATAATCTCGCGACAAAAGTCTGCCGACAAATGACGATCATCAACGCCTCGAGTCGTCGCTAGTTCTTCAACCGACTTCGGAACTCGTTGGGAAATTCCAAGCAATGCCATGTCAGACATAATTCGACGCGGTGGTGCATCACTTCGCATTGCACGATCTTCACGCCACTTCGCCAGAGATTGCGCTACGCCCCTTGAAGCACCTTTGAGTGCTCGAGCCTCTTTTAACTTCAGCCATGCGTCGTCTGAACTTTGTGGACCACTTGGACGCGCCTGCAGATCTCGACAAGCGTCATGGACCCATTCGGTTCTTCCCAAAGCTTCTAATTGTTTTGAGAGTTCATCGTGCAGGTCAAACAGATAAGCCACGTCGTCGGCCGCGTAACTACATTGCTGTTCGGTCAACGGTCGTCGTAACCAATCGGTGAGCCGGTCGCCTTTTGACAGCGAAACTTTTTTAATTGACTGCACAAGTGTTGCAAGAGAAGGCGTTGAAAATCCAATGAAGCCCGCAGCAACTTGACAATCAAAAATTCGCCTAGGTGCGTCTAAAGCAGCATGACGTAAAACTTCTAGATCTTGTTGCGCGGCGTGAATCACTGCCAGAACGTCGCTTGAAAATAATCGACCAAGACCACGCGGATCGACTGCCAAAGGATCAATCAGTGCCGTTGTTTTATCCCATTTGATTTGTACGAGGGCAAGTTTCGGGTAGTAAGTCTTTTCGCGATGAAACTCGGTGTCGATCGCATACCTTGGCTGAATTAAGACTTCGTTGACGACGTCATTCAGAGCCGACTCACTGTCGACCCATTCAAAAGTCACCCTGGAAGCCCGCCCGTAACGATGTCGCGTCCAGAGGCGATCCAACCCATGGTTCCACCAGCAACATTTTTGACACTATTGATGTCTGAGTCAATGCAGATCTCGCAGGCTTGCATACTTCTCGCTCCGCTTCGACAAATCATGTACACGACTTTGTCAGCACCAACTTCTGAGACTCGCGCCGCAAATTCACTGAGAGGAATGTTGACTGCTCCAGGAATATGTCCTGATTCGTATTCATCGGTTTCGCGCACGTCGATCATTCTCAGGGACGAGTTGTGCATGCTTACAAAAGCTGCGATTGAAATTTCTTCGACTGCCATTCTAAAACTTTCGCTGATGTTTAATTTGACGCCTCAGTCTAGGTCTGAGATCGAATTAATATTACGCAATGAACTGTCTGAAACTTTGACGAATTCAGTCTTTAGCATCGCACATATTTGATGAATCGCACGCTGACCTTTTGCAAACTCATTCTCCAAGAAATCTTTTAGTTCGAGTCTCCAAGTGCTGCACAGCCATTGTGGTGAGTCGGTATCGGCAACTCGAACATCAAAGTTTGCACTGACCGACTTGAGAGTCTCCAGAGTTTTAACGTCTATGAATGGAACGTCACACGGAAGAATCAATAGGTTCTTAGATTGAGTTATTCGCATGGCTGTCACAAGAGCGCCTAACGGCCCACTATCTGGAAATTCGTCATTCAAATAATCGACGCCCCAACGTAAAGCATCTAAACGATCTCCACCGACAAGAAAAACTTTCTCAAATTGCGAACTCTTCAGAGTATTGAAAATAATCTCGCCGAACTCACGACCGTTGATCTTCGCATTAATTTTTGGCGACCCGAAACGAAGACTCTTTCCTCCTGCGAAGACTGCGACCGAAATTTCACTCATTTCAAGAGATGGTTTGTATCTCCACTGGGGTCTAACTGAATCAAAAACTGCTCGCAGCGCACGGCTTCACTCAACTCGCCAATGATTCGAGCATTTTTCGCCAACCCTGCTAGGCATCGAAGAAATCCGCGATTCGAATCGCGAGACCACCGCACATAGCCAGAGCCTCGCCAAGAGTTAGCTCGCAACGTGTCGAGACCACGGTGGTACCCGACTCGATAGGCCATGTACGCGTCAATGCCCGGTGAACTCAGATCCCCGATACTTGCCCAACCTGCCAAAAAAGTTGGGTGCGCAGCGACCACTGAACTCACCTTTTCGCGCTTCGCTGCGTCGTCTGCACTCAACGCCAACACGAGTAGTTCGGTGGCGCGCTTGTCAAACTCAGGCAAAATTGTCTCTGGCGGACCACTAGAAGAAAGATTTACTGGTTGATTAGTCATAGTCCTGCCACACTAGATGAATGGACTTGTTTTCACTCGATTCTGAAACCGCGAAAAATATTGGACTTGGCACTTTGGCCGGAAGCATCATCGGGCTCTTACTAGTGCTCAAATTTGTCAAATCTTTAGTATCAAAATTGCTGTTACTCGTGATCTTCGGCGCCATCACTTATCTTTCGTTTACACAACGTGATGCACTTTCGGTCTGTCTGGCCAAGTTTGAAGCTGCTTCGGCAAACAACATCGTCGAGACATCGTGCAAATTTTTCGGTCAAGATATTTCGCTGAAAGGACTATCAGAATGACCGGACAAAAAATTGTCAGTATCTGCGAGCAACTTGACTCGTCGCCAACACCACGCCACCTTGTTGATTTTATTTCACGCCAGCTTTTGAAAGCGAAGTTTGTTGACTTCACTGGCAAATCTATAAACAGATCCTCATCAGGCTTTGTTGTGAATGCAGGCTCCATAGTCGCCTGGCGCACGGGCACCAAAACTGCAGAGAACGGTTTTCGAATCGTTGGCGCCCACACAGATTCGCCTTGTCTGCGAATCAAGCAAAATCCAGATGATAAGAAATTTGGCTTTAATACTTTGAGTGTTGAGATTTACGGTAGTCCCCTTCTCAATAGCTGGTTGGACCGCGATCTTGGAATAGCCGGACATGTCGTCACTCGATCAGGAGAGACAAAACTATTTGATTCGCATAGTCCAGTCGCCCGCATCTCCCAGTTGGCGATTCACCTTGATCGCGAAGTTACCGAGAAGGGTTTAGTTCTTGATAAACAGCTTCATCTCACGCCGTCGTGGTCAACCGAGCGTGCTGCTCCATCATTCGCAGGTTGGGTTGCAAAGACCACCAAGATTAAACCCATAGAAATTGTTCATATTGAAGCTCAGCTCTACGACACTGCCAAAGCCGCACAAGTTGGAGTTGACTCATCACTCTTAGCAAGTGGACGTTTAGACAACCAGGCTTCGTGTTGGGCCGCAATTTCTGCTCTGCTCGAATCGTCAGCTGGACAAGCAACACAGGTGGTCGCGCTGTTCGACCACGAAGAGGTTGGCTCAGAAAGTGCGACGGGTGCGGCCGGCCCATTTCTTGAGCACCTACTTGAGCAGATTGCGGCGAGTCTTGATATTTCTCGAGTCGGCTTTCTTGAAACTCTGAAAAAGTCGAGTTGCATCTCTGCTGATAACGCACACGCAGTGCACCCGAATTATCCAGAAAGACACGACTTAGCGAACGCACCATTGATTAACCACGGTCCAGCGCTGAAACTTAATTCAAACCAGCGTTATGCCACATCTTCAAAATCAGCTGCCCTGTTTGTCAACGCTTGTAAACGCGCCAAGGTTGCACATCAGGTTTTTATATCTCGCAATAATCTTCCGTGCGGTACGACAATCGGCCCGATCACAGCAACTCGACTCGGAATTGACACAGTAGATGTAGGTGTCCCTCAACTGTCAATGCATTCGGCTCGCGAAGTGTGTGGTGTAAAAGATCTCTTATCTTTGCAACAAGCGCTAAAAGCCTTCTTCAAATAGTTTGACCGACTTTTTGTTTTGCGAGATCAAATACAACTTGCAACGCAACTCTTAACTCAGCAGTAAGTTCAGACGTAGCCGAACGTGGCAGTCGGCCATCTTGTGCAACCGGCGGAAAGATAGGTTGACCAATCACCA
>Ga0208362_1000226_pt1 | contig 19441 bp, 16 predicted proteins | sample LakMenEpi13Oct10_FD_150693 | JGI IMG/M metagenome (GOLD analysis project Ga0208362, IMG submission 150693) | Freshwater microbial communities from Lake Mendota, WI - 13OCT2010 deep hole epilimnion (SPAdes) | ecosystem: Environmental > Aquatic > Freshwater > Lake > Epilimnion/Euphotic zone ... | reverse complement strand
AGTGCCGAACGCGAAGAGTTTGTTTTGGCAACCAGGGATCAACTCAAGAAAATTCGGCAGTCTGTAACTTTGCAATCAGGGACGACATTCACGCTCGGCAGCCGTGAAAGCGAGTTGCGTCTTGACTTACAAAACTCCTCAGATTTTGCAATGACGATTCAAGTCAAAGTTGCGAGTCCAAAACTCCGGTTCAGCAAAGACACAGCGACAGTAGAGATCGCCGCTAACAGTTCAAAAGAACTGGTTGTCGATGTTGTTGCACTCGCCAACGGTTTGTTTCCCGTTGAGGTAAGAATTTTTACTGCAGACGGCCTAAGTCAGCTGGGTAGAAAAATTGAGGTGTCGGCTCGCGTAAATGCGTTGGCGGGCCTCGGCCAAATTGTCTCAGGTGTTGCCCTGTTGTTGTTGGCAACATGGTGGGTCGCCCATATTCGCCGTAAATTCCGCAAAAAAATCAGCAAGAACCATCCCGTACTACGATCAAAACCATGACCATACGCATCATTTCAGATTCGGCTAGCGACCTTCCAGAAGCAATTGCCCGCAAATACAACATCACGCTTGTTCCACTGACGTTCAGCATCGGTGATCAAGAATTTACTGACCGTACAAGTTTGACAACGCAAGAGTTTTGGCAACGCTGTTCTGAATCACCAGTCTTGCCACAAACCGCGGCCCCAGCACCAGGAAAGTTCGCCGAGGCTTACAAAAAACTTGTCGCCGAAGGCGCAACAGGAATTTTGATGGTTGGACTATCGCGCGAACTCTCGGCAACCATGCAGTCAGCAGAGACCGGCGCAAAGGAATCAGGTTTGAATGTGCCGATCAAGTTTGTTGATAGTCGATCAGCAAGCATGGGCGAAGGCATCAACGTGATTGTGGCCGCACAAATGTTGGCTCAAAATCCATCTATTTCTTTGGATGAGCTTGCAACAGCCACGGCCAAGTGGTGCGAAAAGACAAAGCTATATGGCGCTCTTGACACACTTGAAAACCTGAAAAAAGGTGGTCGCGTGAGTGGTGCGAAAGCGTTTTTTGCGTCGGCTTTGGCGATCAAACCGATAGTTGAAATTCACGAAGGCAAAATCGTGGAGGGTGGCAAAGAACGCACCCGAAGCAAGGCATTGGCCTTCTTGGTAGAGAAAGTTAAGTCGGCTGGCCCGATCACGAATTTGGCTGTTTTACACGCTCAATGCAGCGATTTGGATGCATTCGTCGAGCAACTCAAAGGTATTTATTCAGGCGAGATAATCGTTGGCGATGTCGGATCGGTAATCGGTTCGCACACGGGTATCGGCACGATGGGCGTAACTTTTCACGTCAAATAAAGTTTCAAAACATCCTGCGACGGTTTGTCGCAACTGACATTCCCCACTTGAACATGCGCGCAGAACTAGCGTCAAAGTTCATAGATGAGGCTAGAACCCAACCAATTCCCCGATGATCCGCGTCGCCTCTTGGGCGGCCGATATCGCCTAGATCGGCAAATCGCGCGTGGAGGAATGGCCGAAGTTTGGCTTGGTTTTGACACGTTTTTAAACCGCCAGATCGCAGTTAAGTTGCTCAAACCCCAACTGGTCAGCGACCCAGTTGTTGCCGAAAGATTTCGTCGCGAAGCAATCGTCTGTGCGGGATTGAATCATCCGAACATTGTCGCTGTCTACGACACAGTTGAAGATGACGGACGTCAAGCAGTTGTGATGCAATACATCCAAGGAAAAAGTTTGCGTGAACTTTTGGATCGTCGCAAACGTCTCGGACCGTTGCTGACGATTCACATGGGAGCTGCGATGGCCGCGGCACTTGATGTTGCACATCGTGCAGGACTTGTGCACCGCGATGTTAAGCCAGGAAATATTTTGCTGACCCCAGACGGAAAGTTTTTGCTTGCCGACTTTGGTATTGCCAAGGCACTTGTTACTTCAGGAGAAGATTTAACTCACGACAACATCATGATGGGCACTGCAAAATACTTGTCGCCCGAGCAAGTACGTGGAAAACCCTTGGATGGTCGAGCAGATCTTTACGGCCTTGGTCTCGTTTTATACGAATGTCTCGCCGGCAAAGTTCCGTTCTTGGGCGAAACAGACGCTGATACGGCACTGGCTCGTCTGCAACGCGAGCCGACCGACTTGGCGCACTTGCGTCCGTCGCTTGCGCCACAACTTGTGCGAGTAATTCACAAATTATTGGCTCGTAATCCGGATCATCGTTATGCGACCGGTGAAGAAACGCGAATTGCTTTGGTGCAAGCGTTGAGTGCACAAAACGATCACACAACTTCGATGACTCCGCCTTCGGGGGCGACGCCACCAAAACCGATGCGACGTGTAATGACAAGCGACGAGTCGTCGGTGGCCCAGATACCAGGTCAACCAATTTTAGAAACAGCGCTGAACGCAACGCCGCAGCGTGCGGTGCGCGATCCGCGTGTGCAAAAAGCATCGTGGCGATTCTTTTCGTTGCCGCCAAGTACAAAAATTTTAAGTCTGATCGCAATTTTGTTGGGAGCAGCGGTTTTATTCACTGCAACTCGATCAAATTCATCACAGCAAACTGACTCTTCGGTTGCGCAGGGAGCAATCGTCGATCAGTCGCCTGTGACCATTTCGCGAATGGTCAGTTTTGACCCCAACGGCGACGATGCCCAAGAAAATGAGGCCCAAATTTGGGCTTTGCGTGACGGAAACTCAAAAACTGCGTGGACAACCGACTGCTATGCCAACCAGTTTTTTGGCACCAAAGAATACGTCGGTGTGTTGATGGAGTTCTCACGAGCCGCAACTGGCACTCTGCAAGTTGGCATGAAAAATGGCCCTTGGTCGCTTGAAATTTATACGGCCAATGGTGCTGCGCCAAGTCGACTCGAACAGTGGGGCCCACGTGCCGGCGCCGACTACAACACGAGACGTGGTGTTGCTCAATTTGTAATCCCGAGTCAAGCCCAATTTGTGTTGTTGGTTTTGCGCGAAGTCGGCACGAGCGTGCAGTGCAGTGCTAAGAACCCGTATCAAGGTGTAATTCAAGATATTTCGTTTAACGGGGCGTAGTAATTAAAAAATAATCTGCGTTAGTCTTAACGCGTGATTTCGAATCCATTTACTGATCCAAGATGGGCGAAGAAAACTGTTGCACTGATCGATCGATGGGTTGATTTCATCAGCGACAAGACAACTCGCCCTGTTGCAAATCTTGTGCGAGGCATCGTCTTTGGTCTCATCGCAGTAGTCGCGGCAATAACGATTCTTGTTCTCGCATTGGTCGGGCTCACTCGCGGGCTGAACGAACTGCTCGACATTTGGCTGAGTCGCGAGAACGCAGTTTGGGTTTCGTATTTCATTTTGTCGTTTATATTCATCAGCGTAGGTTCACTGATGATGCGCAAACGACACGCAAAACAACCTCGCTAAAGGAGTCTTATGGTGGATGCAAAAATGCACGAAGTAATAATCATCGGCTCGGGTCCGGCAGGTTTGACTGCGGCGATATATACCGCACGCGCAAATCTCGCCCCACTTGTAATTGAAGGTGAGCCGTCTAGCACCAGCGACCAACCGGGTGGTCAGTTGATGTTGACCACTGACGTTGAAAATTTTCCTGGTTTTCCAGAGGGCGTAATGGGCCCCGACCTAATGATGAAGTTTCGCGATCAGGCGGCTCGCTTCAACGCCGCGTTCATCACCGAGAAAGTTACAAAGGTCGACTTCTCACAGCGTCCATTCAAAGTTTGGGTACGCGATGAGATGCACCAAGCAAAATCGATCATCGTAAGCACTGGTGCACAATCGTTGATGCTGGGTCTTGAAAACGAGAAACGGTTTTATGGCCACGGACTGTCAACTTGTGCAACATGTGATGGATTCTTTTTTAAGGGCCAAGAAATTGTGGTTGTCGGCGGTGGCGACTCGGCAATTGAAGAGGCAACTTTTCTCACGAAATTCGCCACAAAAGTAACTCTCGTTGTAAGACGCGACGTCTTGCGGGCCTCGAAAATTATGCAAGAGCGGGCAAAAAATAATCCAAAGATTGAAATTAAATGGAATGCACAGGTGACTGAGCTTTTTGGCACCGAAAAACTCACAGGAGTGGGGCTCGTCGACACCGTCACGGGTGCAAAGTCAAAACTTGATGTCACCGGCTTGTTCGTAGCGATTGGCCATCGTCCAAATACCGACCTGTTCAAGGGCGTGCTCGACATGGAAGACACTGGCTATTTAAAAACACGGCCAGGTTCTTCATACACAAATATTGCGGGTGTTTTTGCTTGTGGTGATGTTCAAGACCACACTTATCGCCAAGCAATCACAGCAGCAGGCTCAGGTTGTATGGCTGCTATTGACTGTGAACGATGGCTTGAGTCACAGCACTAGATAACACCAAGCAACTATCCTTAACTCTCTCGCCTATTCGTGGCGAGATTTAAAACACCCGAATAACGCAAATTTCACGAGAGGGTCAAACATGGCTGATGGAATCATTACTTTGACAAGTGCAAACTTCGACGAAACAGTCAAGTCTGCAACAACACCAATCGTGGTTGACTTTTGGGCCGAATGGTGCGGGCCGTGCAAAGCCATTGCGCCAGTACTGACTGAAATCGCCAAAGAGCAAGCCGGAAAAATCACAATCGCCAAACTGAATGTTGACGATCACGGAGATATCGCCCAACGGTTTGGTGTGATGAGCATCCCAACCCTGATGGTTTTCAACAATGGCGAAATGAAGAAGAAAATGGTCGGTGCAAAAGGCAAATCTCAACTACTTGCGGAGATCGCAGAATTTATCCCGACAAAGAGCTAACTCTCGGCGACAGCAATGAAGCTGTCGGAGATTTGCAACGGCGGTTAGAGACTGCTGGCCTATTAGATCCGTCTCAAATTTCGGTCAATACATATTGTGACGCGACACGCGATGCTGTCGCAAAATTTCAAGAACTCCGGTCACTGCACATTTCTGGGGTTTGCGATCAAGCAACTTGGCTCGCGCTAGTTGAATCTTCGTTCGCATTGGGCGATCGATTGCTCTATTTGACTTCGCCTTTGCAACGCGGAGATGATGTCGCACAACTACAACTGCTGCTTTCGCGCACAGGTTTCGACTGTGGGCGTGTAGACGGATTTTTGGGCAACCGAACGGCAAAAGTTTTGACGGAGTTTCAACAAAATTACGGATTAATTCCCGACGGCATTTGTGGCCCGCAAACTTTGCAAGCTCTTTACCGAGCAAGTCGCAACTCTGGTGTCGGGCCTGGCGTCGGCATTGTGCGCGACCGACACACTGCAGCTAAACACGGTCAAGGCCTGGCGAATTTACGCGTTGTAATCGGTCAGTTCACACAACTTGAGCGTTTGACAAATGATTTAGCCGACAGACTTCGCGCGTTAAACACAAACGTGGCCGTCATCACCGATGTCGACGCACATCGCCATGCTCAACTCGCCAATGACTTTGCCGCAAATCTTTATCTCGGCATTGAGGCCCGTGAATCACAAGTTTGTGAGATTGCTTATTATCACACTGAAGGTTTTCATTCAGTTCCCGCACATATTTATGCAACACTTGCCGCTGAGGCAATCGAGCGCTCGGCGCCGTGGTTCAAACCAGTGGTCAATGGCATGCGGCTGCAGGTTTTACGTGAAACCACAATGCCGGCCGTTGTCTGTGGGTTTGGGCCAATTACACGGGTTATTCCACACTGTGCGGTTCTCGCCGATGATCTTGTAAATGCCCTTGAAATATGGGTTAAAACAACATCATTGAAATTTAAATCGTAATCTTGGGATAACCCTTCAACTAGTCCACAGAGTTATCCACAACATGTGCGAAACCTAAAGTAAGCCTTGAGCGTCAACTTAAAGGTGAGTCTCAGTCTCTGTTACACGATTCGCAATATCAATGCGAAAACTTAATCTGAAACCGCTGGACCTTCGGTCATCGCACGATAAATGCGCTCAAGATCGTTTAGATCTGCGAACTCAACTACAACTTTGCCGCGCCCATTGGTTGATGTAACTGAAACATTCGTTGCCAAATGTTCGCCAAGTAGTCGCTCGAGTTCAACCAAACCAGGTGGTGGCATAGTTGTTGATTTAGTAGAATTTTTTGTTGTACTAGAGTTGGTACTAGTTGTTTTGCTAGTTGTTTTTGTGCGACCCAAATTTTGTCGCACAGCTTCTTCTACTGCACGCACAGTCCAGCCGTCGTTGGCGCACTGCCGAGCTAATTGTTCTTGTGTTGTGCGATCAGTCAACGCCAACAATGCACGTGCGTGCCCGCCCGAAAGTCGACCATCGGCTAAAAGTTGTTGAATTGATGGTGGTAAAGCCAACAACCGCAACGAGTTTGTAATTGCCGAACGAGTTTTTCCAACTTTTTCTGCGACCTGTTCGTGGGTCATTGAAAAATCGTCTAACAATTGTTTGTATGCGGCCGCTTCTTCGAGCGGCGTTAAATCTTGACGATGTAAATTTTCAACAAGTGCTTGCTCAACTGATGCAACATCATCTGTCTCGCGCACCAAAGCCGGAATCACCGTAAGACCGGCCCGTTGCGATGCTCGCCAACGACGCTCGCCCGCAATCAGTTCAAAACTATTTGTACTTCCAGCCTTGGGTCGAACCAAGATTGGTTGCAACAACCCCACTGCTCGAATCGAGGCAGCAAGTTCTGCAAGTGACTCGTCATCAAAGTGAATTCGAGGCTGATTTGGGTTAGGCGAGATCGACTTGACGTCTAAGTTACGTAACCCGAGCCCTGACCCGTCGCCGTCGCCTCCGTCGCGCGTTGGTTTGCGCGGGTCTCGACCCGGAATCAGCGCATCTAATCCTTTACCTAGGCCTGTTGGACGTGCCACCACTTATCTCCTTTGCAATCTCGCGATATGCCTTAGATGCGGCTGAAGAAGGGTCAAACGACGTCACAGGCTTGCCGTGCGATGGTGCCTCGGCCACACGCACTGACCGCGGAACCACTGTTTTGCACACTTTGTCGCCAAAGTGCTCGCGAACCTCGCGAACCACGTCGTCGGCCAAGGTCGTATGCGTATACATCACACAAGCAATATGGCGTACTTCAAGTGTTGGGTTCAAAACTTGGCTGACCCGATCGACGCTGCGCAACAACTGCCCTAAACCTTCAAGGGCGAAATACTCACACTGAATCGGCACAAATACCTCTGTGGCTGCGGTCAACCCATTGACCGTCAGAAGTCCCAAACTTGGCGGGCAATCTAAAATCACGTAGTCGTATTGATCGATGACTGTGTCGATGGCCTTTTTCAGGCGTTGCTCGCGACCCATCTCTGGCACCAACTCAATGTCGGCACCGGCCAGATCAAGGTTGGCTGGTGCAACGAACAGATTTTTTACAGCAGTGGGTTCAATACAGTTCTCAAGCTTCTCGCCACGCAACAAGACGTCATAAATCGTTGCATCTAAGTCGCGAGCATTGATGCCCAACCCAGTTGAGGCATTGCCCTGCGGGTCAAGGTCAACAACTAAAACGCGGTATTCCAATTCGGCCAAGCAGGCCGCAACTGTTATCGCAGTAGTGGTTTTACCCACTCCGCCTTTTTGATTGGCGAAAGCAATGACCCGAGGTAGGGCAATCTCGCCAGGTTTTAAATCGCTGGTTGACTGGGGGGCCATAGCCCAAGACTAGTTAGCTTTAGGGCTTTTTAATTGGATCTACCCTGCCAGATGTTTCACGTGAAACACCCCGCCTGGCTAATCCGACTGTTTCACGTGAAACATCGCGACCGCACCCACCCGCTCAGGGCCTTTAAGTCCGAGTTCAGAAACATGCTTGGCGTCCCACCGAGACTGAGTCGATAACGGTGGTTCACTGATCACAATGACTCCCCCGGGTTTAACCAAAAGAGTCGAAAGTTTCAGGGTTTCGTTTGGTGGGCCAAGTCCGCGACTAATTGCTGCGTCAAAGCGGTGCGCATAATTGCTGTCACGAGCTAGTGCGTCAATCTCCGCGCAAACAACTTTGACTCGTGCTGAGAGATTTAAAGCCGATACGGCTCGGGTCAACGAATCAGTTCGTCCCGACCGCCGATCAACTAAGACGAGTTCTAGATCGGGCCGATCGAGCGCCACTATCAACCCTGGCACCCCAGCACCAGACCCCAAATCAACCACCGATTTGGCGTTGTCCGAAATCGCCCGAGCAAACCACAAAGCATGGCTAATGATCTGATCAATCGGCGCGCCCGACAACGCACCAACTCTTTGGGCTTCTAGCAAAATTGGATGCAGAGCCGCGAACTTCGTCGGCTCGTATCCAGAATCGTTTTCACTCATGGCTAGAAACTAGCCAGTGTTTTACTCGCTGTCAGAGACTGATTCTGAGTCTTCGCTGATCGAAGCCAAAGCCACAACAACACGACGAAACGGGTCACTGCCCTCTGAACGTGTGGAGATGCCCTCAACTTCAGTCAATGCATCGTGCACAATCTTTCGATCTGACGAGTTCATTGGCTCAAGAGCCCGAGCCTGACCTGATGTCTTGACGTCTGCTGCGACTTTCAAAGCAAATCGACTCAAAGCCTCTCGACGCTTTTCGCGATACCCAGCAACATCAACACGAAGTCGTGTTTCATGGTCACCAAGGCGACGTTGACTGACCACTCGGGTCAAATCTTGCAATGCCAGCAAGGTGGCGCCCTTTGTGCCAACCAAGAAACCTAGGTCGTCACCCAAAACGTCGATATCAATATTTTCGCCTTCAACTTTGGCGGATACTGAGCCTTTGAGACCTGCAGCCGACACCAACCCTTCAAGGAATGTGGTCGCTACAGCACTAACGGTGGTCGGATCTACTGGTGGAAGATCTTCCCGAGGTGTGCGTTCTGCTCGCGGTGCTCGTTCTGCTCGCTCTGGTCGATTCTGACGTGGCGCACGCTCTTTGCGCGGGCCTCGATCACTTCGTTCTTGGCGTTCTCCGCGGTCAGACCGCTCGGTTCGCTCTTGACGTGGCTTGGCTGTTCGCTCGCCTGCTGGCTTGCCGCGACGATCACGACGGTCAGCTTTGGCTCGCACTGAGTTCGGCTTAATTCGTGCTCGAACTCGGGCTTCGCCACGAGTACGACCGAACAAACCGGCTTTTGGTTCTTCAACAATTTCAAATTCGGCATCGCCGTCATCAATACCCAAGCGGTCAAGCGCTAAAGCTTTGGCATCTTCAATTGTTGTTGCGGTTATTTCTACCCATTCCATGATTCAATTTCCTTTCGGTTGTTTACTAGATCGTAAAAATTTATTATTGGTTTGGTTTATTTTTCTTCTGCACAAACCCGCTGCGGTTTTTGCCTGGCGGCTTTGGGCGTCGGGACGAAGATGGTACAGAATTATTTTTTGGTGGAGTCACACGCTTGCTCACAAACTTTTGGTCGCTTGTTTCCGAGTCTTTCTTGTCGTTTTTATTCTTCTTTTCAAACTTCGGTGAATCTTTCATTTCACGCGCAACAGCACTCGCCTCTTGGGCTTGCTTACCTAAACTTCCATCTTTCTTATAGAACCGTTGGGTGATGTATTGCTGTTGAACAATTCGAATCACCGCTTGCGTCATGTAATAAACGATCAAACTGGTTGGCAACCACACCTGGAAAAACGCGAACGCAACAGGCATGTATTGCATCAATTTGGCTTGGTTTGCCGACATTGTTGGGCTCACCGCACGCGAGGCAATCATTCTTTGCTGCACCAAATAAAGGCCTGCCAACAGCAGAACTAGAAGCGCATAGATCAAGCCTGAGAGAAAGTCGTCTCTCATTGCGTTTAAAGGTGTTTTTGAAAGGTCAATGCCAAACGAAAGCATTTCGGTTTTACCGACAAGCGAAAGATAAATGTCTGAGTTCTTGTTCAAGAACTTCGGTAAGAAGTTTCCTGTTGAATCGCGCTTAATCAGCCCGCTTAATGCCTGAAACATAATGATGAACACCGGCATCTGTGCCAACAATGGCAAACATGATGCAAGCGGGTTCACTTTGTGTTCTTGGTAGAGCTTCATCATCCCGGCATTAAGTTGCTGGCGATCGCCTTTAAATTGTTGTTGCAGTTTTTTCATCTCAGGCTGCAGACGTTGCATCTCGAGCATGCCTTTAGTGCTCTTAAGCGTTAGGGGAGTGATCAACAACATCACCACGACAGCCACCATCGCGATTGCAAACGAATAGTTCGGCACTAGCTCATAGAAGAACGCAATTACACGTGCGGCAATTTCAAACATGTTGGTGCCTCGTCTCGCTTACATTATTTTCGTGCTGACAACAATCTCGCTCTGGCACTGGGTCATAGCCACTTGGGCCAAAAGGACGACACCGCGATAACCGACGCAAAGCCAAAAGGCCCCCTTGCCAAGAACCGTAAGTCTCAATAGCTTCTTTGGCATAGGCCGAACAACCTGGGTAAAAGCGGCAAGGCGACAAGCGATATGAAAAAGCGTCTTGATACCAATCGATTGCCCGAATCATTAGTCGTTGAATTCTCATAATGGGCCTTACTTTTTTGCCTTGATTGCACATCGCTCAATCAGCGAGTCGACCTGCACACCCAGATCTGTAAACGACAATTTGGTTGCACCAGAGGCTGCCCCGATCAGGTACCAACCCGGCAAAACCTTGCTGGACTTGGCTTTTAGCAGTTCACGCAACCTACGACGCAGCAAATTACGTTGAACCGCACCACCAACTTGACGACCCAAAGCATAAGCAATCGCAGGCTGGGTAAGGGTTTGGTCGATAATCATGCTACACCAAAGGGTTCCGGAGCGAACATATGTTCCCTCTGTTTGAAGTCGCTGAAAGATCTGTCGCGTCTGGATGCGACTGATCAAGCAGAGAGCCGGTAACGGCCCTTAGCCCGACGGGATTTAAGCACGGCCCGGCCGGCTCGAGTGCTCATACGGTTGCGGAACCCGTGTTTGCGGGACCTACGGCGATTATTTGGTTGAAAGGTGCGTTTCACGCACGGCTCCTGACGTCAAAGAAAAATTGGTACCAGTCAGACTAGGGGCACAATATGGCCAAGGGCAACGTATAAAAGGGGATTCCTCAGCATTTCTCCCCCTGTGGAAAACCTGCTACTTTCGCTCTCCCCGTTGAGATTTCAGCGGGGTGTCCACAGCTTGTGGACGGGGCATCAAATTTGTAGACATTAAAAATCTGAATCGAAAACAAGAGGTAGTTGAAGTGACTAATGAAATTGTAGAGACATCAACAGAGCACGAACAGCTCTGGAAAGCGACGTCGCAAGTGTTGCGCGGCCAAGTTTCAGAAGCGGTTTGGTTCTCAACTTTCAATGACGCCGTCGCTGTCGCCGATGACAAAATGAGTTTGCGGTTGCGTGTGCCAAACACTTTTGTTCGTGATCGTATTTTGACTCGCTACATGTCGCTCGTACGTGGCGCCCTTGACGAAATCGGTGCATCAGGTCGTGAATTGCGAGTTGATGTTCAAACAGCCACGGCATCTGACCTACTCGAGCGCCTCACACCAGAGACTCAAACTTCGCTCTCTGAGCCACTGGTTATTGAACGCGCTTCATCCCAAAAAGCTGATTCACTCGAGGCTACGAACATCCGCACTCGCGCAGGAAAAGGCGCAGCGATCGGCCTTAACCCGCGATATACATTTGACACTTTCGTCAAAGGTGCATCAAACCAATTTTCGTTGGCTGCCGCACTTCGAGTTGCAGAGACTCCTGGTCGCTCATACAACCCTCTCTTTATTTATGGATCAGCGGGGCTCGGCAAAACACATTTGCTGCACGCGATTGGTTATTACGTTCACGAAAATTATCCAGACCTTGAAGTTAGATATGTATCGACCGAAACATTTCTAAACGAATACGTCGACGGCATTCGTAACAACACAATTGCAGCGTTTAAACGTCGGTATCGCGAAGTTGACGTTTTGTTGATCGACGACATTCAATTCATGGAAGGTAAAGAAGGTCTCCAAGAAGAGTTCTTCCACACTTTTAATTCTTTGCACGGTGCAAATAAACAAATTGTTATTTCTTCTGACCGGGTGCCGGACGCAATTCCAACTCTTGAAGATCGTCTTCGTGGTCGATTCCGTTGGGGTCTAATCACAGACGTTCAGCCACCAGACATGGAAACACGTTTGGCGATTTTAAGAAATAAAACTGAACGTGACGGCACTGTAATTTCAAGCGAAGTACTTGAATTCATCGCCAGCAGCGTGACTTCAAACATTCGTGAGCTTGAAGGTGCATTGATTCGAACAGTGGCTTACGCCAGTTTGAACAAAATCACTGTTGATGTTGATCTCGCAAAAGAGTTGCTCACCGATCTGATGACAAAAAATACAGTCAAGGCCCGCACCGACGAACAACTTTTGGCCGAGATTGCCGAATTTGTAGGTTTCAGTGTTGAAGAAATCAAAGGCAAGAGCCGTCAACGACCTCTCGTTACTGCTCGGCAAACAGCAATGTATGTTGTTCGCGAACTCACCGATTTGAGCTACCCAGCAATCGCCAGACTGTTTGGCGGTCGAGATCACACGACTGTAATTCACGCTGTTGAAAAGACTCAGCGTGTAATTAAAGAACGCAAACAGGTTTACGAACAAGTAACAGCGCTCATCAAAAAGTTTAAAACGTCATGACAACGTTGTGCACAACCTTGTGGAAAACTTCTGGTGTAGGTGTTTACAACTCTCAGTTGTACACCGAGGCTCAAACTACACAGACGCAAGATGTGCCAGACATGCGTCGCGGCCTCACAGCTCGTTTCGTTGATCTATTTGGCTCAAATAGGGTTAATCCACAATCCACAGGCCTTATTACTGTTATTAGATTTATATACAGATTTTCACATTCAATAACTAATTACGCACACATCACCAAAACTAGGGCAGTGAGGTAAAACCATGAAGTTTCGAGTCGAACGCGAACTACTTACCGAGGCCCTTGGTGCGGCCGCTCGAGTCGCTTCAAATCGCAACAACGCGATGCCGGCTCTTTCTGGTGTGCACATGTCAGTAAAAGGCGATGCACTTGTTTTGACCTGCACCGATAACGACTTGAGCGTCAGAACAACACTTGCAATTGGCGGAGCGCAAGACGGTGTTGCCGTTGTCAACGCAAAGTTGATCAGCGATATTGTCCGCGCGATGCCCGAAGAAAAAGTAACGATTGATTCACAAGGCGAAGAAGTGATCGTCTCTGCCGGCAAATCACAATTCACCGTTCCTACTTTCACCGCCACAGACTTCCCAAACATTGTCGTGGCTGGCACACAACCAGTGTCGATCAGCGCAAAAACATTCGGCGAAGCACTTGCGCAAGTTGTTCGTGCTTCATCAACAGATATGCAACGACTTGCTTTAACCGGTGTGTTAATGGTCGCTGAACCAGATTCGGTTTGTTTGGTTGCAACCGACTCGTATCGATTAGCAGTTCGTGAACTGCCAGGCGCAACAATGCTTGGTCACGGAGCTGAAATTGTCGTGCCGGGTCGAGCGCTTAATGAACTTGAGCGATTAATCGGTGGGGCCGAGTCAATGACCATGGCTCTTGGCGAAAACCGTGCAACTTTCGAAGTCGGTGGTTCAACTTTGACTACGACACTTTTGAATGTTGAGTTCCCAAAGTACAAACAATTGATTTCCGCGCACTATCCAAACAAAGTTACGACTGCGCGTGAGCCGCTTCTTGAGGCTGTTCGCCGCTCACGAATTTTGGCGCGCGAAACAACACCTGTTCGACTTGAAATGTTGGCTAACTCAATTCGGCTTTCGGTTGTGACTCAAGACATTGGTCAAGTCGTAGATGAACTCGACGCAAAACTTGATGGCACCGAAATCACAATCGGGTTTAATTCGCAATACCTGATGGACGGCATCGATGCAGTTAAAGGCGACGAGATCACCATCGAGTCAACAGACCCGGTTAAGCCTGCGGTATTACGCGGCGTGGGCGATAAAAACTATTTGTATCTTGTAATGCCACAACGGCTTACGAGTTAATTACGACTCTGCAAATTTTTGCACGCAGCATCAATTGATCTGACGTGATACTGCAACAGATTCAACTCAGCGACTTTCGCAACTATACGAACGCGCAAGTTGATTTCGACAGCGGTGTCAGCGCAATTATCGGCGCAAACGGTCAAGGTAAAACGAATCTGACCGAAGCTTTGGCATTTTTGTCAACAATGAAAAGTTTCCGGGGTGTACCCACAGAGGCCATGATCCGCATAGGAACTCACACAGCATTTATCCGTGCACGGGTTTTGCACGACGACGGGCGAGAGATAGTTATTGAGGCTCGACTTACCAATCAAGGCCGAAATCAGGTGCTGGTGAACGGCACAAAACTGCCAAAAGCCCGTGATTTATTGGGTATGGTGCGCACCACCGTGTTTTCCCCAGACGACCTTGATTTGGTTAAAGGGGGGCCGCATTTACGCCGTGACTTTTTGGATGATTCATTGGTTGCCTACGCCAACAAATACGACGCGTTAAGACTCGAGGTTGATCGCATTGTTCGTCAACGCAATGCTGTGCTTAAACAATCGGGCGGAAGAATCAACAACGCAGTTTCATCCATGCTTGATTTGTGGGATGAAAAGTTTTCTGACTTAGGCGCACAACTTGGAAACGCAAGAAACGAGTTGATTACAAAACTTACGCCGTTTATAACTCATGCCTATGAAGAGCTCGCACAACGTGACAGCAACATCTCAATCGACTATTCACCTGAGTGGCTACAGATTGGTTTAGCAAAGTGCTTGACTAATTCTCGCGACGAAGATTTGCGTCGATTCGTCACAACTGTTGGTCCACATCGCGACGATTTAGAGATTTTAATCAATAATTTGCCAGCCCGCACCCACGCGTCGCAAGGCGAACAACGCACAATGGCCCTAGCTTTGCGATTGGCGTTGCATCGGTTCATCGGGCAGAGTGTCGGTGAAATTCCGATCTTGATTTTGGATGATGTCCTTTCAGAACTTGACCCAGACAGGGCCAAAGCTCTGCTAAATCACTTTCCAGTTGGTCAAGTTTTGATCACCACAGCCTCCGAATTGCCAATCGAGGCACACATCGCAAAGAGAGTTCAGATCAAAGCTGGCACGATAATCTCACCCAAGTTGGGCAACGAGTAAAAGCAAATAAAAATTTATGATTAAACCCGAAAATTCTGAAAATCCAGAAAACCTTGAGTCAGATTTAGACCCAAAAACCGAGTCTCGACTCGGCGATGAACTGAACAGACTTTTACACAGTCTCGGCTCACCGAACCTCGACACAGTTTCAGGTGTTTTTGGTCTATGGAACGATCTAGTGGGCGATCAAGTTGCCCAACATGTAACCCCAATAAAACTTGACCGCGGCCGACTGCTAATTGAAGTCGATGACCCCGCTTGGTCGACACATATGAAATTTCTAGAGCGTGACATTTGTACGCAACTAAGTCATCACACTGGCACAACAATTAGCGGGGTTGATATACGTGTTAAATCAGGTCGGGCGAACAGTTAGATAGTAGAATAAAGTCGCGAAAAAGCGTTCAAAAAGCAAGTCCGAATCCAACCCAAAAACGACCTAAAAACGATCTAAAGGTGCCCGCAAAATGGCTGTAACTAAAGCGAAACCAGCGTCTGGAAAGAGCGGTTCAGCGACTTACGCAGCCAAAGATATTCAAGTTCTCGAGGGTCTTGATCCGGTTCGTAAACGACCAGGCATGTACATCGGTTCGACAGGCTTAAACGGCTTGCATCACCTGATTTGGGAAGTTGTCGACAACTCTGTCGACGAAGCAATGGCCGGGTTTTGCACTCGTATCACGATCACACTGCACGAAGACGGGTCATGCCAAGTGCAAGACAACGGTCGTGGCATTCCCGTTGATCCATATCCATCTGGTCCACACAAAGGCAAGAGTGCACTTGAAGTTGTGCTCACCGTTTTGCATGCAGGTGGCAAATTCGGCGGCGAAGGTTACAAAGTTTCTGGTGGTCTGCACGGCGTAGGCGTCAGTGTTGTTAATGCGTTATCGAAGAAGCTTGTCGCAGAGATTGATCGCGACGGCACAAGATTCAAACAAGAGTTTATTGACGGCGGTAAGCCGAAATCAAAAATTCAAAAAGTTGGTGCGTCACCTGCAAAAACGAACGGCACCTCAATTACTTTTTTTCCAGATCCAGAAATTTTCGCTTCAGAGGGCGTCGAGTTTGTTGCTCGCACAGTTCTTGAGCGTTTGCAAACAATCGCATTCTTAAATCGTGATCTTGAAGTCGTCTTTGAAGACAAGCGTGCAAATAAGAAAGACAAAGTTACATACCAATACAAGGGTGGCATCATCGACTTCGTGAAACACCTCAATGTTTCCCGCGAAGCTTTGTTCAATAAAGTCGCCTACTACGAAGCCAATGAAGCCGATCAAACTCTAGAGATCGCACTTCAGTGGAATACCGGTTATTACGAGGGCATTTACGGCTATGCCAACGGTATTTCAACCATTGAGGGCGGCATGCACGTCGAAGGTTTCAAAACAGCCTTGACTTCTGTGCTCAATAAATATGCCCGTTCTTCGGGCGGGTTAAAAGAAAAAGAAGAGAACCTTCTCGGCGAAGACATTCGCGAAGGTCTCACTGCAATTGTCACTGTAAAGTTGCGCGAGCCGCAGTTCGAAGGTCAAACAAAAGCAAAACTTGGCAACGTTTCTATTCGTTCATTCGTACAAAAAGAAACAAATACAAAACTCGAAGAGTGGATGCTTGAAAATCCAACTGAAGCAAACCGAATTGTCAAGAAAGCAGTCGCTGCCGCGCAAGCACGCATCGCGGCAAAAAATGCGCGCAATGCAGTGCGCCGCAAGACAGCATTGTCTGGTGCGGGCATGCCCGACAAACTCAAAGACTGTCAAAGTGGCAACCCTGCAGAGAGCGAACTGTTCATCGTTGAAGGCGACTCTGCAGGCGGCACCGCGGTTGATGCACGCGATCCGCAAACTCAAGCAATTTTGCCGATCCGCGGAAAGATTCTTAACGTTGAGCGAGCCCGACTCGACAAAATGTTGAAGAACACCGAAGTGCAGGCGCTAATCACGGCAATTGGCGGCGGAGTCGGTAACGATGAGTTTGCTGCCGACAAAGCTCGTTACCACAAAGTTATTATTTTGGCCGACGCTGATGTTGACGGCAGCCACATTCGAACACTGCTGTTGACATTCTTTTATCGTCAGATGCGTCCGATGGTTGAAAGCGGTTTTATCTACATTGCACAACCCCCGCTGTTCTCAACCGAAGTTGGCAAAGAAAAGACCTACCTCAAAGATGAATCGGCAAAAGAGAAGTTTTTGGCCGCCAACCCAAATCACAAAAAAGAATTTCAGCGCCTCAAAGGACTGGGTGAAATGGACTGGCAAGAACTTCGCGGTACCACCATGGATTCAGCGACGCGAACCCTGTTACAAGTCAATGTAGAAGAAGCCGCCGAAGCAGAAAACGTCATGAGCGTATTAATGGGCGATGACGTTGAAAGCCGCAAAGCTTTTATCCAAAAAAATGCTCGCGACGTTCGTAACCTCGACTTTTAACGATCAACCAACTAGGAAACAACAGCCATGGCCGCCAAAAAACCAGCAAAGAAACTTGGTAAAAAGTCGTTACCGAAACCATCGGCGAAAAATTCTGGCGCCGCGCAACTTCCTCTTGCTCCAAGTGTCAGCGTGCAACCGGTTCAACTTCAAGACGAAATGGAACGGTCGTTCCTTGATTACGCAATGTCGGTCATTATGTCGCGAGCACTGCCAGACGTTCGCGACGGCCTCAAGCCGGTGCACCGTCGCATCATCTGGGACATGCATCAACAGGGCTTTCGCCCCGACCGGCCATTTGTCAAGTGCGCTCGCGTCACTGGCGACACGATGGCTCGATATCACCCGCACGGTGATGGTGCGATTTACGACGCGCTCGTGCGTATGGCCCAACCGTTTTCTTTGCGGCATCCGCTAATTGATTTCCACGGCAACTACGGCTCTCCAGACTTTGGTCCGGCTGCGAGTCGCTATACCGAGTCGCGTTTGCATCCATTGGCGATGCAGTTGTTGGCAGATATTGACGAAGACACAGTTGATTTAATTTCAAATTACGACGGCACATCTGAAGAGCCGTCAGTTCTTCCTTCGCGTTTTCCTAACCTGTTGGTCAACGGGTCACAAGGCATCGCAGTTGGCATGGCGACAAGTATCCCGCCACACAATCTCGGCGAAGTTGTAGATGCAACTTTGCATCTGATCGACAACCCCGAGGCATCAATCGCCGACTTGATGAAGTTTGTCAAAGGTCCAGATTTTCCGACCGGAGGCTTGATTCTTGGCCGCAGTGGAATCAACGATGCTTATAAAACAGGTCGTGGGAGCATCAAGATGCGAGCCAAAGTTGCAATTGAAGATGGCGTGCGCGGACAAATGCGCATCGTTGTCACCGAATTGCCTTACCAAGCCAGCTGTTCGGCAATCGCGGCACGAATCCAAGAACTTGTTGATGGTGGCGAACTAGACGGCATCGCCGACGTCAACGACAACTCATCGGGTGGCGAAACCAATTTGATCATCACGCTCAAGCGCGATGCGAACTCAAACGTCGTAATGAACAACTTGTTCAAACTCACGACACTGCAAACGAGTTTCCCTGTCAACATGGTTGCTCTTGTTGATGGTGTGCCACGCACGGTTAATTTGCGCGACGCTCTCCAAGGCTATGTACGTCACCAAATTGACGTAATCACGCGTCGCAGCAATTATCGTTTGAAAAAAGCGCAAGACCGCGGCCACATTCTTGAAGGTCGACTTAAAGCGCTCAATGTTATTGACGCAGTCATCAAAGTTATTCGTGGCAGCGAAGACGGCAATGCGGCCAAAGCTTCATTGATGGGCAAGCAGTTCGGCTTCACCGAGCGGCAAGCCATCGACATTCTTGATATGCAATTGCGCCAGTTGACTCGACTTTCGCGTATTGATCTTGAAACCGAACAAAAAGACGTGCAGACCCAGATCAAAGAACTCAAAGCGATTTTGAATGACGACAAAAAACTTCGCGCAGTAATTTCAAAAGAACTTTCAGCCGTTCGTGAAACGTTTGCTACCGACCGTGTTTGCAAAATCACTGCCGACGTTGGCGAAATGAGCGTTGAAGATCTGGTCGATAACCGAGAACTCGTAATAGTTATGACACAAGCTCAATACATCAAGAGCGTTTCTGCTGATTCGTTCAGGTCGCAGGGCCGTGGTGGGCGAGGTGTATCTGGGGCGAAAATGAAAGACGCCGACATCGTGCGTAATGTCATTTTCACAACCTCACACGCGTATCTGTTGTTTTTCTCCAATCGTGGTCGGGTTTACCGCCTTCGAGCACTCGAGATTCCTGAGCGCGAGCGCACAGCAAAGGGCATTCCAATAGTTAA
>Ga0208362_1000224_pt1 | contig 19454 bp, 19 predicted proteins | sample LakMenEpi13Oct10_FD_150693 | JGI IMG/M metagenome (GOLD analysis project Ga0208362, IMG submission 150693) | Freshwater microbial communities from Lake Mendota, WI - 13OCT2010 deep hole epilimnion (SPAdes) | ecosystem: Environmental > Aquatic > Freshwater > Lake > Epilimnion/Euphotic zone ... | reverse complement strand
AGCGGCTTGTGGGACGAGGGTCTCAGAGAGAATCGACGCACTGCCCGTGAACGAGCGGCATGGATTCATCCCTGGTGCGGTGAACCGTTGTTCCAAGTTCCCCTGTAGGGAGCTTGTACTGGTAATCCACCACCTCTTCTACAGTTATGTCCTGTCCGCAAAGCGAACAAACACCAACCGAGTCCCAGGTGGGAGCCATTATTTCACCTCCTTTCGTTGGTGAGTTGTGGACTGACCCCAATGGTCTATCCCCAAAAAAGGGAGTTCCCGAGGACCGAAATCCCCGGGAACAACCCTTCTACTTACTTACTTACTTATCTACTTACTTAGTGAAGAGTGCTCTCTTCGTGGTAGACATCCACCACAATTGAAGTACCCTTCTTGCTGACTGTTACTTCCTGGTGCAATGACCAGACTGAGTTCCCCTCATACGCCTCATCGAAAGCCATGAAGGCCTTGATGAGCTTCTCGATTTTGACTTCTGAGAAGCCATTCGTATCAATGACATGAGTACCCTCAGGCAAAAGGATGTATTCATCCCTGCCTGTTTGACGATACACCAACGAGTTGATTATTTCTGATACTTTCATAATTTGCTGACCTCCATCAGCTAGGTGAGATTGACCCCAATGGTCTATCCCAAAAAAAGGAGTTCCCTCCTACGCTGGATGCGTAAGAGAGAACTCCAATTCTTTTAGCTAGGCCCTGGCTTATTTATTAACTTACAGTTTGAGCGCGTACAACTCGCCCAAATTGATCCTCCAACCTGTCACCTAACAAGTTGATCTCATTTTCAGAGATCTTGTTGCTAATCGTGATCTTCGGCAAACGATTCACTTGCCATTCAACTACATAAAGGGCAGAATCAATCTGCTCAATGTCGTAGTCCAGCTGACATCCCACGTGGAATTTGTTGCCGTGATTTTCCACTCGGTCAGCTTCATTAACAATTGTCCAATCCCAGTACGAGACATTTGACATTGCATTCCACCACTGATTGGTGGAGTTGGGCTGGTGGTGGCAATCACGACCACCCATGCGCACCGTGGTTGAGACGAGACCGTCAACAACGATCACCTCTGATGCGAGCATGGTGATGCCATTGCTCATGATGATATTTCCCAAGATCCTGAGCATCAGGATTCTGATTTGCATTTCGTTCATAATTCCTCCTAGGAATCATAATACGCTGTTAAGGCTCGCGTAGTCTCCTAGTCTTTTAAATTGCAGGTGTTCTATAGTCTGCAACGCTAACAATGTGACAAACATCGTCTGGTTTTACACTAAACAGATACCAGATTTAAGGACAGTGGCCTATCCTCAAAAAAAGGAAGTTCCCGAGGACCGAAATCCCCGGGAACAAACCTTCTTCTTTATTAAAGAGGTGGACCATCACCTCATTGTATTAAGCTTCTTCTGAGCGGAAGTAAGCTTTTACCTGTGACCAGTCAATGGTCCGGGTCCTGGCCAAGTAGGCGACGGTGAAGCCAATGGCCACCATCACCAGCATTCCCCAATTGATGATGCCAACCAGGAAGCCCAAGAGCGTCCAGGCCAGATTACTTGGGGTGGACAGTACTTCTACTGTCAAGTTGCTGGTAGGCTCCAATACCAACAACATTGCGACAATCGCCGCAATAACCAATACAACCTTCTTATTAATGAATGAGAACATGATTCCTCCAAGAAACATGCCTTTGTTCAGCTTAACGTACTGAACGTGATTATTACGTTGACTGATGTACCGGCGTCACCCGGACTGGTTTTATGCCTGCATTCTGGCTACCAGCAAGGACAATGGCCTATCCTCAAAAAAAGGAAGTTCCCGAGGACCGAAATCCCCGGGAACAAACCTTCTTTTAACTAGCGTGCGTGGTGGACCGTATTAGTCCAGTACCATACGCCCATTGTATAACTATATTTCATTTCTTGTTCAATCGTGATCATACGACCACGAAATTCGCGGTTAAACCACTCTGTATTTGAGCAGATGTGCCCGAACTGAACTGCATCTGTTTCACCTGCACCATAGAAGGTTGCACGTAACCACACTTCAGTGCCCGTATGGGCGCTAAACTTCCCAGTATATGATCTACGCATGGGCAACGCGTTACCCTCACTGTCCATTGCGTACTTTCCTATAACATCACTCATACATGTAATCATTACATTTCCTTTCTGTTAAGACCCCATACCCCGGTGGGCACGTTAAAGGCCAAGTACACGACATGTACTCATAATCCCCTCCCTATAAATTTTTCTTCTATTTATCCCTTATTAAACTTATATAAAGATATATAAACACATCTATAAATTTTTCCCCTATTTTTACCTCTAATAAATCTTTACATGTTTATATAGGCTACGATATAGTGTGACAAACGCCGCAGGAAAAAATCACAAATGTTCCTATAAGAAGTTGCAACTAGATGCAAGACATGCCTATCATACGTACATGGCTAATCCAGCTATAGATACACACACCAAGCACACAATGCTTACACTTGCAAAGGAAAACAAATGAGCTCACATATGGAATGTCCCACATGCGGACACGAGTTTGTCGTAGCAGAAGAACTACTAGGTTCCAACGTAAGATGTCCACACTGCTTTCAGTGGATGAATCCTTTCGGAGGACCTGTACAGTCTAACCATGAAGATTTAGACGTAGGATATTCTTCTTCTCACCAGGTTGAGATTTGGGAAGAAATGGGTTATGAAGCAGGCTACGATTACTGATTATCGTTAAGCTTTAGAAATAGCAAAAGAGGAGCGTTTCCCTACATAAGGTAGGATTCGCTCCTCTTTTGTTTTTATAACCGGCGAAACTAGAATTCTCTAGGATCTATGACAATTGACGCAATGTCGTCTTCTTCTGCTATTTCACGCAGAACATCTTCTATGTCTCTTTCGGAGATCTCAGCAATGTCACTGACCATACTCCATTGTTCAGGAGTAAATATAGAAAATATCATCATTCCTTCATCATTAGCGTGGACTGTAATAACGCGTTCTTCTATTACATCATTTGATTCATGAATGTAATGAGACACACCATCTTTAGATACTGACTCACTGATGATCTTTAATATTTTCTTCAAGAAGTCCATGAGTTGATAGTACTTTTTTTTTACTTAATTACACTAAGCTGTTGGGCTATTTCTAATAAGGAAACATAAACAGACATTTGGTATAAGTTATTTTTCATCTTGATTCTCCTGTGGTATTTCAAAAAAAATTTCCGAAAAATTTGGGTCGGCGGTTTCGTTCCATGAGTCACCACAATCTCGGCATTTTACAGAAAAATAAGTACCATTTTTTTTATTTTTCATTTCTAGAACAGTAAAGTTTGGGGGATAACTACAATCAGAACATGTTGTTGGTTCGAAAGCCATAATTGATCACTTGATTTGTTGAATAATTTCCGGTAAAGACTTTAGCTTCTCAATAGCGTTGTCTCGCCCTTGAGCAAAGTTCTCTCCGTTATAGTAAACCCATGCGCCCTTTTGGGTAAAGATTCCTCTGTCCATTCCAAGATTAAATAGGCAACCATACTCATCTATCCCGCGAGCATATAAGATATCAAACTCTACTATTTTCATTGGTGGCGCCATCTTATTTTTGATAATCTTGGCTTTGACTGTAACTCCCACAGAATCACCAGATTTATCTTTAATATCTTCACGCTTACGAACATCAATACGTACAGAGGCGTAGAACTTAAGTGACATTCCTCCTGGAGTAGTTTCTGGATTACCAAACATAACTCCAATCTTATTGCGCAGTTGATTGATAAAAATGATTAAGGTGCCGTGCTGAGCAGCAAGTCCAGTAAGCTTTCTTAGGGCCTTAGCCATCATGCGTGCCTGAAGTCCCATATGTGCCTGATCCATTTCTCCATCTAACTCAGCTTTTGGAACAAGTGCGGCAACAGAGTCGATAACAATGATTCCAATGTCACCAGTTCTAATTAAAGAGTCTGCGATGTCAAGACCTTGTTCTCCGTGATCTGGCTGAGCCAATAAAAGGTTGTCTAGGTCAATTCCAATGGCCTGCATGTACACTGGGTCCAAAGCATGCTCAGCGTCGATGTACGCGCACGTGAGGCCCATTTGCTGAGCCTTGGCGACTGTTGTTAGAGCGATAGTAGATTTACCAGATGACTCTGGTCCGAATATCTCCACCACTCTACCTCTTGGTAGTCCTCCAATTCCAAGGGCAACATCGAGATTTGCAGCTCCAGTTGAAATTGAGTCCCAGGGCTTAACACTTGTTGATCCAAGCTTAACGACTGATCCAGCACCGTATTTTCTTTGAAGTTGAGCTATTGCTACTTCTAGTGCTTTAGATTCCTGTTTCATCTTTGGCAAGATGACTTCTTGTTCAGAATCTTGTGCCATTTCGTTTTCCATTTTAGTTATAATCCTTTGCGATTGTTACGTCCTGGTGAAGGACCAGCATAAATGCTATAATTGTTAACAAATATTATATCATTTAGGAGTACCTGTGAGCAAACCTCAAGCAACAAATGAACAACTTAATTTAGCAATTTACTTATTACGCAAGCGAATGCATGCGCCGATAGATCTTTTAAAGTATTGGGCTGTTGCCGGACCATGTGTAGAAGATCATCCTTCATTAGAAGATTATACCAAAGATTGTGAGTAATGTGCTTGCGTGCAACTTGACACGTGTGATAAGCTAGCCATGATCCCCCCTTCCCCCCTTCCCCCCTTTACTATATACTTATATATTAAGATATAATACTAATATATAAATATATACTTATATAGGCCCGAAAGGTCGTTATGCAGATATATCAAATTTTTGTACCAGAATTAAACGCAAACGTAAAATTTAAAATATTGTCTACTGAAGATACCTCTGCATTTTTAGATAGTATTAAAAATAAGAAAAATAAAGATTTGCGCAAAGAAGTTCTACAATTGGTTGTATTCAATTTAAACACCGATGTGGCTTCATCACTAGCGATACTGTCTCGCATCGCAGCAGAGCGAGCTTTAGAGGCCATCTACGCAGGATGCATCATGCTTAACCCAGGTCTAGATTTAGATTACTGGATTAACATTGCATACTCAACAGCTCCAGTGACTCCAAGTGATCAATATCCCGAAAGCGAATACCTAGATCAAGTAAAAAAGTTTTTAAGAGAAACTAGCAAATCAAATAAAACTAAGCAAACTAAGATTGTTAGGCCTAGAAAAATGTCACGACAAAAGTTTTTAGGATTAGAAGATTATTTAAAATCTAATGTCATTGGTCAAGATCAAGCAATAGAAGAAATTGTCGCAGCGCTATCTAGATCTCAAGCTGACCTAAATGATCTCAATAAACCTTTAGGTACATTTTTATTTGCCGGATCTTCTGGAGTAGGGAAAACACACTTAGCAAACACATTGCATAAGTATTTATTCGACAGTGATGCCCCCATGGTTAGAATTGATTGTGGTGAATTTCAACATAAGCATGAGAATCAAAAATTAATTGGATCACCCCCAGGTTATGTTGGTCATGATGAAGGTGGCCAGTTAACTAATCAAATTAAAAAGAATCCATATTCAGTTGTTCTAATAGATGAAGTAGAAAAGGCACATAATGATATTTGGAATACATTCTTAAGAATTTTTGATGAAGGAATTGTTACAGATTCCAAGGGTGAATTAGTAGATTTTAAAAATACAATTATTATTATGACAACTAATCTTGGTAATGATAAAACAGTAGATAATTTAATTTCAACCGGTCCTGGCTTTAATAGGAATGTTATTTTTGAAAGAAGAACTAAAGAAATTCCAACCAGATCAATAGTTGAGAAAAATACTAATGAGGCAATTAATAAATACTTTAGACCTGAGTTTTTAAATAGAGTGGATAAAATAGTTGTATTTAATCATTTAAGTAGAGAAGACTGTGAAAAGATTGCCGAAATAGAAATGTCGGTTATCGCAGATAAGCTTTCTAGAAAAGGAATATCCGTTTCCTATACCGATAGGGTTATAAGTGGTTTAATTGACCTGGGAATTGATACCGTCAAAGGCGCAAGAGGGATATCACAGATTAGAAGAGATGTAATCGAAACACCAATTGCTAAAACAATTGTGTATAGTAACCTTCCAAAAGGTACTATATTTCATATAGATTATTTAAATGATAATTTTGTTTTTGATTTTCAGAAACCAATTAGAAGAAGTAAATCAAAGGAACAATAAAAATGATAAATCCAATGAAAGCAGCAAGAGACGCAAAGTTAACCTCAAAAATGGTTGCCGGAGGCAAAAGGGTTGGAAGCTATGCGATGGCCCATAAAGGTAGATCAATAGTCGCCGGATCAGCGGCATTAGGTGGCATTGGCTACATGGGTAGAGGTAGGTCTGGCAGAGGTGTAGACAAGATGCCCGGTGGCAGACCAACTGGAATTTACAAGTACTAATAAGGTAGGTTGATTTAATGTTTGGTAAATATGGAGCAAAAGGCATGATGGCCTCACTAGGGCAAATGGTTTCTAGTCCATCTAAAATAAAATCACATGTCCTTTCAAATAGAAGTGCGTATGGAATAGCGGGAAAAGGGGCATCTAAAAAAGATGCAGCAAAAGCTTTTCAATCCGCCTATCAAACAAGAGCTAGACAAGTTGGTAGACGTGCTGCAGTTGCAGCGCCACTTGTTGCAGCGCCATTTGCTATGAGACCAAACGCTAATGAATCTAGAACTTCATATAGAGGTCCAACGCAAACAGGTAGAGGTATAGGAAGATTCTCATAAACTTATGAAAGATGTGATATGTAATGGAAGATTGGAAAAAATATATAGATTCAAATGGAGATTTTCAATTAGCTAATTTTTTATACAAAAGTGTAAATGAATTGATGAAACACTCTTTGGATATGGGAACTTTATTATCAAGTGATCCACAGAAATTGCGAGCCTATAAAGAGCAGACAAAAAAATTATTTAAATCAAAATGGTTTGATATTGCACAGAGCTTAGAATTTTTTGACATTATAGAAAAATGTGTGTGTCACTCAGAGCAACAAGAACAGTACTGCGACATATGCAAAGGTGCTCGTTATAGAGTCTGCTCATATCTAACGGCAGATGAGGTTAAAGAAGTTGGAATTTTTTACGGCGCACAACGCAACACAGAATTGGCAGACAAACTTCAAAAAGGTTTAATGAAAGTTTTGGATGAACTGTCCTAGATGTGATAAGCAAACAGAAATAGTCAGTGAATATTTTGACTTTAAACTGGATTGTTTATGTAGAGACAACTACTGCTCCTATTGCAAAAGTGTTACAATACAAAAGTTTTATTCCGACAGCTCCTACAGTACCGAATGGATAGATTTAAATGACTAATATTGAAAAAACAAAATTTTTAAAAGAATTTGAGTCACTAAGACCAGATTTATTTTTTCCAGAAAGCTGGTCCACAGAACAAAGGGAACAAGCAGTTAATTTAATAAGGCCACAAAAAACTAGAACGTCTATGTTTTCATCAATTCCCATGAATTGCGAAGGCTCTAAATGTATATTTGCTTCGACATGTCCTTTGTATCAGGAAAATTTAGCGCCAAGAGGAAATCCATGTCCAATTGAAATGTCAATTGTTGCACAATTTACAACAGAATATATGGAGCAGTTGGATGTTCACCCAGATAATCTAGTTGAAGTTTCTATGGTTAGAGATCTTGTTGATCAAGAAGTTCAATACATACGTAAAACTAAACTGCTGGCTAAGGAACATTTTGTTCAAGAAAATATTATTGGAATTGACAAAGATGGAAATCCTATTCTTAAAAAAGAACTGCACTTAGCTGTTGAATTAGAGGATAAGCTTCATAAAAGAAGAAAAGATTTAAGAAATCAACTACTAGCAACTCGAGAAGCAAAAGCAAAAGTTGGACAAACTCAACTTGATACCGCGCAAGCAATATCAGATATTATTCATAAAGTTCAGTCTATAGAAATTGAAAGAGAAAAGCTTATTAAAAAGAAGCTTGGAACCTACGATAAAGATGATTATATAGAAATTATCGACACAGAGGAAGAGATAGTGGATAATGGCTAGTAATAGGCAAAGGCTAATAAATGCACTGCAGACGCAGGGTCTAATTACTGCAAAAGGTGGACTTAAAGCTTTTGAAAAACCTGGTCCTAAAATCAATTTGTTTTTCCAACAAGGGTCAATAGCTCATAAAGATTTAGTTGATATTTTTGGAGCACCTGAAGATTTTCTAAATAGAATGTCAGATTGGCAAAAAAAAGCAGAACAAGCAATGGCTACCCAATTAAGAGTTAGAGGAAATCAAAATGTAAATGCAAGGCTTCTTGCAAGAAGAAGCTCTATGAATTTAAATATGTTTAATAAAAAAACTGCGGATGAACTATATGAAAGCTATGTAAATGACGTATTGAGAATACCTCAACTCTTGAAAAAAGTTGGAGCTCCAGCTGTAGAATTACCATCAGGTAACTTGTATAGAAGCGCCTTTAAATTCATGGTAGAACAAACTGGTCCATATCATCCAGCTAGAGAAATTCTAAATTCAATGATAATAAACTTTAATCCAAGTAGAGTTGGAATGAAATCAATTAATATTTCTAGATCAAATATTCTAACTCATAAAACCCTAAAAAGAATGTTTGAAGAATCTGCACAAAAACCATCAGGAAATATTTTTGGATCCCTTTCAGCTGGTCAAAAAATAATTACTTTTGACGTTGAAACAACTGGAGTTTTTGAAGGATCTCAAGTTAGATCAATGTCAGCCTCTATGATGACAGTAGACGCAAGTGGTAAATTAGTTGCGCCAGACTCTAGTCAAACTAGAAACTTATTTATGGCATCAAAACAGTTATCAGGTATGACTGTATCTGACACTAATAACGGTCTAGTAAGTATGAATAAATTTTTAGCACAAATAGAAAATGATGGAAAAACATCTATTGATATGGCTGATGGTGGAAAAAAATTTTTAGATGAAGCAGAAAAATTCATACAAGAGCTATTGTCTGCAGACAGGCTAGTCGCACATAACGCATCATTCGACATAACAAAAATGACAGAGACAATAGAGGCACAAAGTGCCTTTGGATCACACAAAGGTGTTCAATCTGCACTTAATCAATTGTATAGAAAAATAGATAAAGGAAACTATTTAGTCGATACATTAGGTGAAGCAAGAAGCTATCTGCAGAATCAAGTAGAACAGATAATACAAAGTTCTACAGCTACAAATGTAATACAGAAATCAAATCAATATGTTACATCTTTATACTCGCAAGAGATTTTATCCACAGTACATAAGGGTGGATCAGCTGCATACGCTAGCGTAGAAAATATCGCATTAAATACAAATTTATTTGAATTAATAGAAAATGAAGGAAAAGCAGCTGAATTATTCAAGGATATTCAAAAAGGTTCTCACGTAGCAAAAGTTGACACATTACTGCAGTCATATATAGCTAAATATATACATGAAGATAAATTAAAAATATCTCAATTAGCCCAAGAGCCTATTAATGATTTTGGTAGATTTGCTAGAGCTAAAATATTTCAGTCTCAAGCAATTACCCCAACAACAACAATCGCTGATGTACAGCATATGTCTGATACTGTCTTTAAAAATGTTGATCCAAAAAAAGTTACACTTAGCATTAGCGATCAGCTAGCAAATAAATATTCTGGCAAAGTTGGTCCAGGCATACTTTCATACATATCACAACCTACAGATCTTGAAACTACAATGATGCCTTCTCAAAAATTCCAAGGTGAGGGATATTATCTCTTAAATAATATCAATCAAACTGGACAACAAGCAGCTAATCAATTCACATTTACAAAAGTTGGAGATTCAGAAGCTTCTTCTATGATTGAAGATGTATTAAGAATGGCTAGATCTGGAGATCAAGGCGCAGTAACACCAATAAATATTGGTGGCGTAGTACAGAAAATTAATTTAGAAGCGTCATCCATAATTGGTACAGGATGGAATTATTCTCAAGCTTCAGCGGTAAATGAACTTGAACACATCGGTGCATTAAAAATTGGTAAGGCAACTAAGGCAACGGACATGCAGATAATAGATGCATTTTCTAGTGTATTTAAAGAGTTAGGTTCTGGTCTAGATCCTGTAGATCAAATGCGCTATGCAGCTGGTCAAGATGTCTTAGGCTCTCCATTTGAAGCCGGAATGGCTAATTATGGATTAGACGTAGCTAAAGGAATAGCTAAAAACTTTGCTGCAATAGGCGATCCATTCGCATATATGTCAATGACTGATAGAGTATTTTCAAGCGTTGCTGCAGAAGCAACTACTGGTATAGCAAAAGCTGCGAACATTGCTGGAGCTAGAGCGGGATACGAATTGTCAGACATCGCTTTTACGGCTACGCCAAAATTAACTTCTGCTCTTGGTATTCAGGTTTATGAAGCTTCTCAAACTGCAAGAATATTAGACTTTGGTGTAGAAGAAACTAATATATCAAAGATGCAACTACCAAAATTAATAGCAGAACAAGCTCTAGAAAGGGTAAGTTCTGCTATGGGTATAACTACAGATGGAATGGAAGTCAGTTTATCTTTTGCCGATACACAAAAAAATGGCCTAGTCGCGAACGTAGTATGGGATGCTAATAGTCAATTAGGTAAAGATGGTTCTAAAAGATTGGCAGAAGAAATATTTAATATTATGTCAGATGGAGACGAAGTTGCGTCCATAATGGATAAAGATTTGCAAGATCTTGATCAGTCAGTAAGAACTCAGGTAACTGGTCTATCAAGAATAGCTAGTGAAGGTGGAATAAAAAAACAAGAAGCTCTTGAGGCAATAGAAAGATCACTTCTTGATGAAGGTGGGGGGTTAATTATTGGCGGCGCCAGGGGAGAAGCAGCACAAGCTCTAGAGGCAGGATTACAAAGAACTGGAATGGAAACCGGAACCGACGTATTCTTACAAGAAAGAAAAGGCACAGTACTAAAATCTGGACTTCAAGAAGACTTTTTTGCAGTAGGACCTCAAGTAAGTAAGAAAACTACTAGTGCAGTTGATTCTGCAAAGACGGCAGCAGCACAGGCTACTCGAGTAGTGACAGATCCAAATGGCAAACAAACATCTAACGCCATACAAGTAGCTAATATTTTAACGGAAAAAATAAATGAGTCTCCGGGCAATAAAAGACTTTTAATTGGAAGATTAAACCGAGCAAAAGCCGGAAAAGAAGCAAATAAAATGCTTGACTTTTATAATTTTCACAAACCAAAAGTTGGTATAGCTTTAGCTGGATTAGCATTAACTGGAATTGGTTACTATATATCTAAGAAGCATAGAGAAAGACAATTATACGACGAAACTCTTCAATCTCAACCAACAGAGGCTGCTCGTCAATATGATTCAAATATGGAATCAAAAATGGCGCCACCAAAAATGAGTTTAAACTCACTTCGAAGAGATCCATTATCAACAGCTGGAGTTGTTGGAAATTTAGATAGAGCAAAAATAGGACACACAAGAATGGGATCAAGAAAAGACAATCACCTATTTAGAGGAGCCATGTAATGCCACTGTTAAAGTATGGAAAAAAAGCAATTAAATCTACCGGACAGTTTATGGGTAGGAGAGCAGCTAATTTTGGAAACAGCACTACAGGAGCAGCTGCAGTAATGATAGGCGCTGGAGTACTAGGCATGGCAAATGCAGCAGGGCCTGAAGCCGTGGATTTTGCAATGGAAGGCGCATTTGGCGACGAAAATGCAGATAGATATTTTACAGGAATGGATTTATCTGCAAGGACTTTAGTTGGACAAGCTACTGGAGGAATTCTTGGTAGTGCAATTCAAAGTACTGATCCTTTACAAAATTATATGATTAATCCAGTAGCTCCAAGTCCAATGGCATCTGGTATTGGCGGTTCTCTAACTGGAGCGCTTTTGGGTGGAGCAATAGGTGGTGCTAAAAAGGGATTTAAAGGTGGAGCTTTAGGTGCAACATTAGGCATGTTAGCTGGAGGCATAGCTGGTGGATCTTCTGCTGCAGCAGCACCATTAGGTTACATGAGACAAAACAGAGAGTTTTTTAGTCAGTCACCATATTCTCCCCTAGGTAATACACAGGCATCAGCATTAAATGCAACTGGCGACATAGTGCTAGGAATGCATAATTCAAGAAGAGGATACTAATGGCTGAATTGAGATCAGATATATTTCAAGCTACAACAGGAGTAGCTGGAATAGAAGACAGAGATGTTGCACTAGCTTCTAGAATGGTGGATCAAAGTCCAGGCATAATAGGCGCTGCTGGATATATGAATTATCGCGGTGCAAATACTCTGATTAAGGGTGGAAGATATGATTTTCTTGACCCTAACGTTGGAGGAAGGGCTGGTAGACGTGCTGCAAGACTGCAAAGTAAATTCAGAGTTTTTGATAGTTCTTCACAACTAGTTGCACCATCAGCAGGAAACTACGTAGGTGGATATAATCAAAAGAGAGGTCTACTTAGAAGATCAACTCAGAATACAAGGTTAATGAGAAGAGCTGAAGCTAAATCTGCTGCAGCTGCAGTTGGTGGCTTTGGAGGAAGTTTAACCGGTTCAAGCAATTTTCAATTTCGTGGTACACGAGTAAACTATTTAACAGCTAACCCTAAAGCATTAGGTAGATATCATTCAGCTTCTGCCTTTGCAGATCAAAGTGCTGGAGCATATAGTCCATTTGCATTAGCTACCATGGTAGGTAGGACAGAAAGAGCAAAAACATTTTTTACTAAAAGATTTGGTCTTGATCAATTAGTTAAGGGCACTACTCCAGAATCTATATTAGCTTCAAATCAGTCAATATTTGGTCCAGGCTTAATGTCATTTATTTCTGCTGGAAGAAAGGCAGATGTATTGGAAACAAAGGCTCTTAAAGGTAGTAAGAGAGCAATGAGAAAATTAGCAACAATGGATAAGACTATTGAATCTTTATCTCAGATAAATAATCCAGCGTTTCACGCAAGTAGAATTTCATATGGGGGAACCTCCGGTCTGACATATAACCAAGCATTAAATATGACGAACTTGGAAAGAGGCGGCCTCGGCGCACAGGCATATTTTGATCAAAATAAATTTAGAGTAACTCCAATGGGAAGTGCGTATAACGAAGCTGCCGCTAGTAGAATGATGATTGGTGGAGGGGCAGCAGACCAAGTTGGCATAAGAGGCAATATGATGGCATCATCAATGGCTGGTGCTGGAACAAGGTATGCTGCAGGATATTTCCGCGGAGCTCTAGGTAAATCTATGCTTATGAGAGATGCTAGTGGAGCAGTACTTAATAGGGTAGGCTATCAGGCAGCAGTTGCTGAGGGAGCATTAGTAAAAGGTTTGTTTGGTGAAGCCTTAGCTGGATCTCAAGCTGCTATTCACACATTCGGTGCCGGACTAGAACAGGCTGGTATTAAAGTTGGTTCAAAAGCTGGAGCTGAAGCAGCGGAAGTAGCTCTAGAAAAAGGTGTTTTTAAAACATTAGGTAAAAAAGGCGTTATGCAAGCAGCTAAAACTAAAGCAGGCGCAAAGGTATTGGGCGCGAGGGCTTTAGGTATGGCACTACCTGGCATAAACCTTGTTATGATGGCTTCTCTAGTTTACGACTTAGGTCAGGTGGCTGGTGAAGTAATAAAGAGTGGAATTAATTTAGCAAAAGACGCTAATAAATCTCTGCAGGGTAGCATAAATAAACCATTATTTGGAATGGGATACAGAGATACTGAAGCTGCAGCAACCTCTAGGGCAAGAGGTGTCATGGCAATCCAAAACTCTAGACTGAATGCAAGAAGTATGCTAGGATCAGAAGCTGCAATGATGGCAGCACACTATGGGTGATTATGGGAATTTATAGTAGAACTCAAGAATTTAGAAAAGCACTGGAAGTCCTTCCGAGAGAAGATCTTTTAGAGATAATTCGCGCCCAAGATCCAGATCTAATTAAACAAATAAATAGAATTGAATGGGTTTTTGAAAATAAACTTTCTCATCTTAACTGGAACGATGGAACACCAGTTATAGAAAGGAAAATGTCTAATAAAGAATTAGCACTTTTAGTTGATGAACCATTTGAAATAGATCAAGACCTTCTTGCTGCTGGAATTGGCGCAGAACAACAAAGACAGCTTCATATTGCCAAAGATGTAGTTGTTTGGGCTAAACAATTTTTACAAGCTGATTTAAGAGTATATCAAATATTAATTTTACGTGATCCATCATTAAGAAAAGTTCTAAGAGCTGGTCGTCGTCTAGGTAAAACATTTAGTCTAGCAGTTCAGCTGCTGCATTATAGTTACACTAGAAAAGATGGTAGATCATTAGTTATTGCGCCAATGAAAACCCAAGTAGAATTAATTTATCAAGAGATACTAAGAATAGCTTCTAAAAATGAAGTCGTTATGAATTCTATAACTAGAAAAATTACCAGTCCACAGTTTATGATTCAATTTACTAATGGATCAACTATTAGATTCTTCACTTCAGGAATGCGAAGTGGTGGCAAGTCAGACGTAGCTCGTGGTCAAGAAGCTCATTTAATTATTCTTGACGAAATGGACTACATGCACGCAGATGACCTAGATGCCCTTTATGCAATGTTGCAAAAAACCGCTGAAGATCAACCGGATAAGGTTTTGATTGGAGCGTCTACGCCAACAGGCAGAAGAGAAAGATTTTGGGAATGGTGCAATAGTAAAAGATTTAAAGAGTTTTGGTTTCCATCATACTGTAATCCATTCTTTAGTAAAGAGCAAGAAGAAGAATTTAGGGAGCAGTATTCAAGTTCTGGCTATAGACATGAAATTGAGGCAGATTGGGGAGAAGATTCTGAAGGCGTATATCCAAGAAAATTTATTGATAAAGCTTTTATATCTCCATCTTGGACATACTCTCCAGAATTAACTTCAGCAAGATCTTTTCATACAATAGGTGTTGACTGGGATAAATATGGAGCGGGAACAAATATAGTTGTTCTTGAAGTTTGTTCAGATAATTATGAAGATGAAAGATTTAGAGATAAAGTAAGACTTTGTTATCGTGAGGAAATAGATAAATCTGAATACACTTTGACTAAAGCAGTAGATAGAATTATTGAATTAAATCAAATATTTAATCCTAAGCATATTTATGTTGACAGAGGTTATGGAGAAGTTCAAGTAGAACTTTTACGTAAGCATGGAGTAGAAAATCCTTCTTCAAAACTTAAAGAAAGAGTAAAAGGAATTGGCTTTGGTGAAAGCATAGAGGTAAGAGATCCTTATACAAAGTTAATGATTAAAAAAGAAATAAAACCATATATGGTTGACAATCTTAGACAATTTCTTGAAAGAGAACAAGTACTTTTTTCTGAACATGATGAAGAAATGTATCTACAATTAATATCATATGTAGTTATAAGAATGACCTCTACTGGAAGACCAGTATTTGAGGCTGGTGGTTCAGCTGTCGATCACGCACACGACGCACTAATGCTAGCTTTATTAGCAATAACTCAAAATTATGGAGAGTTTGCCAAGATAAGCTCTGTTACAAAAGTAGAAACATTTTCTAATGATTTCTTTATACCAAAAAATAGTAAAGAAGATGAAGAATCTTCAAAATCATATCTATCTGGTAGAGTAGCTGCTATGAGTAGTAGAAGATCTGCCAAAAAATCTAGTACTAATAGTATTAATCGCAGAATGTTTTAAGGATTACTATGACTGATATGTCAAATATAAACACAAAAGAATTGTATGGCGATTATAAATTCGCTGACCCAATTTATACTCAACCAACAAATGAGGCATCTAATAACAGCAGCTCTTTTGGAAGAGTACCAACTGGATCATCTGGAGCTATACAAGAAGTATATTCGATTCCACTTTCATACGTTCGAGAAAGTGTCAGCTCTACAGAATTAGCTATTTTTGAATTAAAATTAAATATAGAAAGAAATATTTTAAGAAAAATTTTTGTAGACCCCTACTTTGATAGCGATCTAGAGCAAGTTCATTTCAAAGTATGGCAAGAGGCATGCAAGTATTTAAATCTACCAGAAAAACCAAACAATATTTCGATACCAGTTATTGAAGAAGATCAAATATATAAAATACTTCCAATATTTGATTCAGATCCAGAAAAAAGCAAAAGAGCAACTGACGAAGATAATCTAGAAGATTTTCCAACTATTATTGATGATACAAATTTAGAAGATTTTCCAACAATTGTTGACGACTTAGTATACAAGTCTTCTATTCCAAATTATATATGTTTTGATCAATATATTTTTGCAGAAAGATATAAATCTACTGTATGTAGAAAGTTTATATATGAATTTGAGGAAGCAATAGCTCAGCAAACATTCTCATATATATATCAATTTAGAAAAATATTAAACACATTATTAAATGAATTATCATACATTAGGGAGTCATTGGCAAGTGATTTTGGAGAGGATTACGAAAACGATGCACAAAAACAAATCGCATTACACTATGAAGCGTGGGCAAAAACGGCCCTACACTATTCGGGCAGGATTCAGAAAACCTTCTTATCAAGCTCAGGAGAAATTCCAACAGCCGAATTGGATAAAATCTCTCAAAAACAAGCCGCTGAATTCCAAGCTTTTTTTGCGATTAGATTAAATGCTATTAATAAAGAAGTAAATGACCTTATTGATACATCATATAGAGAATCTTTTGATCAAGCAGAAAGTTTCTATAAAAGATTTATTCACGCATCGTTGACAGTATTTAATCAGATATCTAACCCATTAGAGTTTGATTATTTATATGAAAAATTTCTACCAAGAGAATCTGTGCTTGTGTCAGAATTAATTGTTGCAACAAATTCTATTAAAGGAAACTTTACATCAGTACACGCAGATGTCATAGAAAGATTCAGTCTCTTAAATAGAAGAATAGATGCAGCTTTTACATTAATCCACGAAAAAAGAAAGTATGCAAACTATATAGCGCAACTAGCAAATATTGCAGTTAAAAAGAAAAAAGTTTTAAAAGATGTGACAAAAGATAGATATAGTGAATTATTTAAATCAATCATAATTAATGATAATAGAAATAACAACTTTACATCCAATCATTCTGAATTACATGGACTTTTGAATGATGATCATCCACAATATCTATTAAGAGATGGTGGAATAATAATTGGAAATATTGATGTTATAGATGGGGTAAGGATTGATGGCGTAGATATCAGCACCCATGCACATAATGGAGCAGATGGATCACAACGTATAAAGTCAACAGATATTGATTATGATACAGTAAGAAATTCCTACTCTAGCTCATCTAGGACTGTTATTAAACCAATTTCTGTAACTATTGATGGATTTCAATCTGATATAATTAATGGGAGAGTTCCTGTTTGTGACGTGATTGTTTCAATAGAAATTGATGATTTGGCTGTTGGAAACTATGAATATGAAATAATATATACGGAAATTGATTAATATGACTTGGTTTAAATATTTAAAATCTTCTGAAATAACTAACTCTTCTATTGAAAATATTAACTATAAATATCCATATCTAAAAAGAGCTATAAAAAATTTTAAACCCCTAGATACAATACTATCTGGGACATGGGCTTTTATTAGTGTTCAGGATTTGGAAATAAATAAATATTTAAATTCTTCTTTAGAAAATGTAGTAGATGAATCTTCTTACTTAGTTGTTTATGAAAGTACAACAAATGAAAATGATTTTAAACCAGTTAAAAGTATTATTTATAATAATATATTATATTTTCAAATAGCGGAACAACACGAATCTGGAGTAAATGTAGTAAAACAGTACGCAATGTACTATAAAACTCCAGGTTTAAGATATATTAAATCTATAAATAATGGAAGTAAAACATCGTACCAATTAACTACAGAATCTCTAGGTGAATATCATTGTAGTTATTCGCAAGTAGATTTATCATCTTTTGATGTAAATCTTAGTTCAAATTCTTTCTATAACTTTTCTTTTAATTCAGAATGGGAAAATGGAGTTTCTAAAAACTCTTCATCTTTTTTAACATTAACATTTACTGGTCCAAATATATATATTTATGGTGATAAAGGTTCTAATTTTGGAAAATTTAAATTAAGAATCTTTTCCCTACAAGGACAAAACTCAGAGGGTCCAACTTTAGTTCAAGACTGGCAAGTTATAGATTGCTACTCAAGCAATAACCTATCAAATCAAATTTTATTTCAAAAAAATAATTTAGAATTAAGAGACTATAATTTAGAATTGCAAGTATTAGATGATAAGAATATTTTGTCATCTAACAATATAGTTAAAATAAATTCATATTCATTTACATATAATTTATACTTAGAAACAGATACGGAACAAATAACAGAAAATACTTCATTTGTCGTTTTTGGCGGAGTTAGATAATGGTTATATTAAAAAATAAATTAGAAAACTTAAAACCGGGTAGACAATATCTATTAAGTGTAAGATCTAAGAACGCAGATCTCAATGTGCTATCTGGCTATACGGATACGATTAGATTTGAAGTTCCAGCAGATTCAACTATACCAGACGCATTAACAAGTCTTAAAATATATTCTGGATTAGAGAATGTAATGTTTGTCTTTGATTACAGTGAAAATCTAGATATAGATGGATATGAATATCAATTATATGAAAATGAAGACATGTCTGATGAGGATGGTCCACTAACAGGTTTTGCAGACGCCAATGTCTTTACCGTACGTGTTACTAACTTAAGGTTAGAAGAAGATGGTGAAGGTTTATGGCCATATTGGGGTAGAGTTAGGGCTATTGATACTTCAGGAAATGTTGGTCCATGGACTCCATTGACTGAGACTGATCCGCATACACCTTTAATCGATAATCAGTATATTGGATCTTTAACCGTTTCAAAATTAACTGCTGGTACAATTGGGGCTCATACTATCAATCTTAATGGAGCAAACTCTATTATTCAATCAACCACTTATCTGGACACTTCAGGTACACAAGGTTGGCAGATTAGAGGAGATGGTCATTTTAGTTTAGGTGGGCCAAATGGAATTACTTACGATAATGAAAGTATAACAATTGGATCTGATGTTCAGGTCCAAGCAAACTTAGCTGCAGATAGTATTAGTGTGGGTTCAGGCGGAAACCTGTTAAATATTAATGGCGCCATCAATTCTGGTGCAGGTGGAATGACACTGGGCTCTGGAGGATTCAACTATTGGTACACCAACGGACAGTTCAGAACTGGAAATGCAACTAATTTTGTTTCATGGAATGGTACAGCTCTATCTATAAGAGGGACTTTGCAGTTTGCAGATGGAACAACTCCTGGGACATTTGATAATGGTGATGCAATTACTGGTGGATCAATTGCAGGACTAACTATAAGTCCTACAAAAATGTATATTGGAACAGGAACTTTTA
>Ga0208362_1000223_pt1 | contig 19489 bp, 14 predicted proteins | sample LakMenEpi13Oct10_FD_150693 | JGI IMG/M metagenome (GOLD analysis project Ga0208362, IMG submission 150693) | Freshwater microbial communities from Lake Mendota, WI - 13OCT2010 deep hole epilimnion (SPAdes) | ecosystem: Environmental > Aquatic > Freshwater > Lake > Epilimnion/Euphotic zone ... | reverse complement strand
CAAGACACCAAAAGATTTAATCATCAATGCTGACAGTGATTGTGGGCATTTTACCGACTGTAAATATTGATTAAATTCAATAAATCAATTCAAAAATCAAATCACTTAAGATTATTTATAACTAGTTTTGTTTTTATTCATTTATATTCTTTTGTGATTTAATTTCCTGAAAACCCAAAAACAAGAGTGAGTTTTTCATAAAATGTTCTGAAAGAAATTAACTAATGCAAACTCTCTTTCCTGAGACACAACCCTATAATACTTTTCGCTTAAAAGTTTCTGATATTCACGAGCTATATATTGAAGAAGTAGGCAACCCAAATGGCAAGCCCGTGCTCTTTCTGCATGGTGGACCTGGTGCTGGATTGTCAACTAAGCATCGAAGATTTTTTGATCCTAAATACTATCGAATTATTCTTTTCGATCAACGTGGTGCTGGCAAAAGTACTCCGCATGCCTCACTAGAACAAAATACAGTTTGGGATTTAACTGAAGATATTGAAAAAATACGCAAACATTTGGGCATTAATCAATGGCTGGTTTTTGGCGGTTCATGGGGTAGCACATTAGCACTTGTATATGCAGAAACTTTCCCAAGCTCAGTATTAGGTTTAATACTCAGAGGAATATTTTTGTGTAGACCAGAAGAAATAAAATGGTTTTATCAAGAAGGTTGCCATCAAATTTTTCCTGACTTTTGGGAAGAATATTTAAAGCCAATAACTGAAGCGGAAAGACATGATTTAGTAAAAGCCTATTATGAGAAATTAACCAATGCTGATGAAAACATTAGATTGGAAGCGGCTAAAGCCTGGAGTAAATGGGAAGGTTCTACTATTAAATTAATTCCAAATCCTGAAGTGATTGATGAATTTGAATCTGCTCATATGGCTTTGTCGATTGCTCGAATTGAATGTCACTATTTCATCAATAATTGTTTCTTTCGTGAAGAAAATCAAATACTGAATAATATAAATCGAATTAAACATATTCCAACTCAACTTATTCATGGTCGTTACGATGTTGTCTGTCCAGTTAAGAATGCTTGGGATCTCAAAAAAGCTTTTCCAGAAGCCGAGCTGGAAATTATTGCTGGAGCTGGACATGCTGCCGATGAAGACGGAATTATTGATGCTTTGATTCGAACAACTGAGAAATTCAAGAACTTGTAAATTTCAAGCTTAATTTTTCAAGCCGAATTTTCAAATTTTCATTCAAGGTAAAATACATATTCATTATTAAAAGCGAAAGAATTGCAAATGCGATAATTCTGTAATTGCGACAGAGTCATATTGAATTGTCACCTTAATTTCACCTAACAGGACTTTAGAGAATATGAACATAGCCACTGAAAACAATACCGAAACTCTCGAAACAAAAGAAGTAACTAGCGCTTTATCCATTAAACTCAGCCAAGAGAGTTTGAGTCAAGCACTTTCGCTTGTTTCCAAAGCCGTAGCCAAAAGTGGTATTCAGCCTATTCTCAGCAATGTTTTACTTAAAGCCACCAGCAATTGTTTAACCTTGGCGGCAACTGATTTAGATCTTTCACTTGCAATTGATATTCCAGCCGAAGTCTCTCAAGAAGGCGAAGTTACTATTCCCGCCCAAAAACTTTTGGAATTAATCAGCAAGCTACCTCATCAAGAGCTAACACTCAAAAGCTCTGATAAAGCTTTGATCAATGTTTCATGTGGACGTTCAAAATTCGAAATCAAAGGTTTATCTTCAGAACAATTTCCACAACAGTTTTTCAATAAAGCAAATCAATCAAATGATTCAATTAAATTGCCGCTGAAAGCTATCAGACAAGCGGCTCAATTGGTCAGCTTCGCTAGTGACAAAAGAGAAGTTAATAGCATTTTGAATGGAATTTGTTTAGAGCTTAGTGAAAAAGGTCTTGAGTTAGCAGCCACTGATGGAAGTCGTCTTGCTTATTATTCTGACTCATCTGTTGGTAAGCTCGAAGAAACAAAGAAAGTTATAATCCCATTTAGAACAATTACTGAGTTGTCTAGAATTATTGGTGGTTTGGATGACGAATATATAGATTGTAATCTTGCTAGCCCTTCACAAATCAGCTTTCAATCTGCTGGCAGAGTTTTGTCATCTAGTCTCATTGACGGTAATTATCCAAAATATCAGCAATTAATTCCTTCCAGTCACTCTCAAAAAGCTGTTCTTAATAAATCTCTTTTCTTGTCTGCCCTAGAAAGAGTTTCAGTTCTCGCCAATGAAAGAACAAAAGTAATTAAGCTTTTATTTGAGGAGATTGGCGTGCTGACAGTTTCGGCAAATACTCCAGATCTCGGAGAAGCTCAAGATCAACTTGATTTGGTCGAATTTACCGGACAGGATTTTGTAATTGCTTTTAATGTAAATTACATGATTGAATGTTTGCGAAATCTTGATTGTGAAAGCATTGAATTAAAAATGACTGAGCCACTTAAACCAATTATTGTTTGCCCATTCAGAAATGAAAGTGATGTAAACAATGAGGCAAAAGAATCACAAGCAGAACCTTTTCAATATATTTATTTACTTATGCCAGTTCAGATTAGAGGAAATTGAGCAATTTATCATTTCATTAGATTTAATAAATAATGATTAATGTGAATATCATCGCTTTGTAATTTTTTGCTCATGGCCTTTTGATGATTCTTAGAGCTTGATTTAATTATTAATTAATAATTCTTATGAGATCAATAATTAATTAATAATTCAGTGATGCCTAAAATTTGTGTAGACTTCGCTTAGATTGAGTATTTATACAAATTAATCATGACAGTCCAGATTAATACTTTCCCTATTAAAACTTTTTCACATCGATTTTTTCCAGCTAAGAATAAATCTCCTAATAAGCTGATGCCTGAAAAGTTGATGATTGTTATGCATGGCTTAGGAGATAGTGCTGAGGGTTATTCGTGGATGCCGAGAGAGCTTGGCATTGATGATATGAATTATCTTTTACTAGATGCTCCCGATGATTATTATGGTGGTTTTTCTTGGTATGACCTAACGGGTGGAGATCAAGGAATAGGTATAAAAAGAAGTCGCAACCTTCTATTGGAATTATTGACTGAGCTTGAGTCTTTGGGTTGGGCAACTGAACAGATTTTTTTGCTGGGTTTTTCGCAAGGTTGTGTTATGTGTTTGGATCTGGGGCTTAGGCATAACAAAAAGCTTGCAGGCATTTGCGGGATTAGTGGTTATTTATTTAAAGAAGGTGAAGACCATGAATTCATGACTGAAATAAATCGACAAGCTTTTAATCAAAATTGGTTAATCACACATGGACGTTTTGATGAAAGGGTGCCTTATCTGATTACTGAAAATCAAATGAAAGAATTACAGTCATTTGGCTTACCAATTCGATTTGAGATTTTTGATAAAACACATACAATTGATTCTGCTAAAGAATTGCCAAAAATAAGAGAATGGATTTTGGGATAAAGCTAAATCAGCTCATATCATCATTAAAGCTGAATAAATTAAAGTCAAATAGAGAAAATTTATCAAAGCTGAATAAGTCAAAGAAACTGTTTAATCGGCTCTTGGTGACTTATTTGGTTATTATTCTTTTGTCACTTATTAGCATTGGCGGTTTTGCACTTTTTGCGCTAAAAACCAAATCACAAAACAACTTAATTCAATACTTATCTTTAGAAGCTCATCACATAAGCTCATCTCTAGAAGAAGACAATTTTACTTTGTCGGAAGAAACCGCAAAACACCTTAGTACTAAGGGCTTTCATGTGAGTATCTTTGACAAAAATGGTAAACGCAAATACAGTTCAGTAAATAATAAACTTTTTAGATTGCTGCCAAACAATATACAAAAAAAATTCATTCAAGCAGCTTTCAAAGGTATGTCCCAAGGTTATGAGTTTTTTGATCAAAATACAAAAGTAAATTGGTATTTTCTGGCTATCCCACATTTCTCAAAAGATACAATTCAAAATGATAAGGTGACCGGGGTTGTGCAGGTTGGCTTGCCAATAGATCGATGGAATCAAGATTTGGCTGATAGCTTTTTTACTTTTTTATGTTTGGGTACTTTGATCTTGACAGTTGCAATTTTCTCAGTCTTTGGACTTGCTCACTGGATAACCAATCCAATTAAATCAATAGGCTTACAAGCCAAACAAATCGCTGAAACACGTGATCTGACACTAGAGTTACCAGTATCAGGCTTTGAAGAAGTTGCAGAATTAACTAAATCTTTCAATTCAATGATTCATGCTTTGAAGGATGAAAAAGTCTTTCAAAGAAAATTTATTGCTGATGCTAGCCATGAACTTAAAACACCAGTCACTGCAATTACGGCTGCTTTAGATGTTTTGGAAATGAATAAGTCTCAAGATGAAGGACAAAAAGAAGCATTTCTGAAAATTATCAATAGACAAATAATTAGACTCAGAGAGCTTATTACTGACTTACTTGATATTTCGGTTTTGGAAAATGGAAGAGGAGAGCTTAATCTTAGCCAATTTGAAGTGTTGGGCTTTGTAGAAAATTGCGTCAAAGATATTGAGCCAATTGCACTGAAAGGTAATTTAGATTTTTCTTGGTTTGTGCAAAATAATATTGAAATTCTGGCGGACAAAGCCAAACTTCATAGAGCCATAATCAATTTACTTACCAATGCAATTAAACATACTCCCGCTAAAGGTGAAATCTTTTTATCGGTTCTTGTAGAAAAAGAATCGAATGAGCTTATTTTTAGTATTCAAGATACTGGTGAAGGAATTAAGAAAGAAGACTTAGACAAAATATTTGGCAGATTTTACAGATCGCAATTAGATCGCTCTCGCAATAGTGGTGGAGGAAGTGGATTGGGTTTAGCAATTGTCAAACAAATAATTGATTTGCATAGTGGCCGAATTGTTGTAATGAGTGAATACGGTGAAGGCTCAGAATTTCAAGTTAGATTTGATATATCCAAGATCTCATCCAAAGCTACTATGCACAAATCGACAAGCAAGTAAATGTTTTAATAGGTATAAAGGTGATCTTAATTCTGGCCTGGTAAAAACCCTTCGGAAGAAAGCATCTGCTGTGCTTCTGAACTAAGTACAAATTGCAAATATTGAGCCGTACTTACTGACTCATTGCCTTCGCGAACAATGTAATAAAGGGAGCGTGAAATAGGATAATTTCCACTTCTAATCGCTTCTTCCCCTGGACTAATTGAATTCAAGCTAAGTGCTTTGACTTTTTGATCCAAAAATCCATAAGAAATGTAACCAATAGAATCTTCAATAAGCTCAATTGAATGTTTTACCTCTGAATTAGAATTTAAAACAATGGCTGATAAATGCATTTCATAACATTTCCCATTATTCTTATCCGTATTTTTATTTGCACACATTATTAAGTCTTCAAAAGTTGAACGTGTTCCAGATCCCGCTTCACGGTTAATTACTTGAATGGCTCTGTCATCACCACCAAGTTCTTTCCAGTTTTTGATTTGTCCTGAAAAAATTTGTCCTAATTGTTTTGTACTGAGATTACTTATTTTATTTTTGGGATTTACAACCACCGCCAATGCATCTAAGCCAATTTCAATAATCTTTACACCTTCTTTTTCCGACTCTGATAAATTCCGAGAAGAAGCACCTATATCAACGGTTTGATTTTTTACAGAGACAATACCATTTGTTGATCCACCCCCTTGAACATTCACAATGGTGCCAGTTTTTTTTCTGAATTCCATAGCCCAATGTTCGGACAGAGGCAAAATTGTAGTTGAGCCCGATATAGTTATTTGTTTATCGATACTCGTGCTTTTCTTAGTACTCTGATTCCTATTAATCTGACAACCAGAGAGAATAGAAGAAAAAGCAATGAAAAACAAAAAGGAAATTAAATGAAATTGGCGTGAACAAAATCTAAACAAAAATAATTTTGAAGGCATAGAAAACACTTACTATATAAGGACCCATTTCATTTTATCTGATTTAAATATTAAGTCGAATTATTAAAGAGCTAAAAGAAAGATTTGGAAAGCTTGAGCGATTTACAAAAGCTACATCAAATCGCCACAAAATAAAGCCTATCAACCAATGCATTTATCCCCCCAAAGAAACGTTAAACTGCCATGATTGCATTTACCTCTTTTGCAGCTTGACTTTCAACTTTTGCTTCAGGATTCTCATTACTTTCTTTTTTGTTATATTCTTTCTCACGGCTCTCGATCTTTAATTTCAAAGCATCTACTCTTTTTCTAGCTTCTTCAAAATCAAAGGTTTTAGATTCAACCTTCGAAATAATATCTTGTACTTCTTCTTTGTCTAAAGTCTCTTTATCAAGCAATTCAAGAACAATTGCATCCATTATTTCTCTTTTACCTTCAAGAATTCCTTTGACCTCAACATAAGCTGCATTAATCATTTCTTGAACCTCTTGATCAATTTTTCTGGCTACTTCTTCAGAATAATCTCTTGAATGTCCCATTTCTCCAAGAAAGTTTTCCCGATCTTTTCCAAATGCAATCGGCCCCAATCCACTCATACCAAACTGCGTTACCATTTTGCGAGTTATTTTTGTGCACTGTTGCAAATCATTAGCCGCCCCAGTTGTAATATCACCAAAAACAATCTCCTCGGCAGCGCGTCCGCCTAAAGCTGTTTTAATTCTCGATAAAAGCATTTTCTTTGTGACATGTGAGCGATCGTCTTCAGGCAAATACCAAGTTAATCCCAAAGCCATTCCACGTGGCACAATGCTGAGCTTATGCAGAGGCATGGCATTCTCATCACCAAAAACCAATAAAGCGTGCCCAGTTTCGTGATAAGCGGTTAATTCTCTTTCTTTAAAAGGTGCCCAGAGAGCTTTTTTGGGACCAGCAATCACCTTGTCAATCGCATCATCCAAATCATCATTTTCAATTTGCTTTTTGCCTTTACCAGCTGCCACCAAAGCTGCTTCATTCATAACATTGGCAAGTTCAGCGCCTGTAAAGCCTGGTGTGCGTTTTGCCAAAACTTTGAGATCTATTTGTGGATCTAATGGTTTACCTTCAGCATGTACATTGAGAATGGCTTCACGTCCTCTAACATCTGGATAATCAATAACAACCTGTCTATCAAAACGACCTGGTCTGGTCAAAGCACTATCTAAAACATCGGGTCTATTGGTTGCTGCAAGAATAATTACACTAGCAGCCGAAGCGCTATCAAAGCCATCCATTTCAACCAGTAATTGATTCAGTGTTTGTTCACGCTCATCATGTCCGCCCATGCTAACGCCTCTTTGGCGACCAACAGCATCAATTTCATCAACAAAGACTATGCAAGGTGCTTGTTTTCGAGCTTGTTCAAAAAGATCTCTTACACGGCTGGCACCAACGCCAGCAAACATTTCAACAAAGTCAGAACCAGAAATCGTAAAAAAAGGAACTCCCGCTTCACCAGCAATTGCCTTAGCTAGCAATGTTTTTCCAGTTCCAGGAGGTCCAACTAAAAGAACACCTTTAGGGATTTTGGCGCCTAAAGCTCTAAATCTATCTCCATCTTTCAGAAATTCTACAACTTCTTGCAATTCCCTCTTTGCTTCACCTACACCAGCAACATTCGCAAAAGTGATTTTGATTTTTTGTTCACCTAAAAGCTTTGCTTTACTCTTAATAAAATTAAAAACCTGTCCTCCACCTGATTGCAAGCCTCTGAGCATGAAGAATAAGAAGGGCAAAAGCAAAAGGGCTGGTAATAAATTAGTTATGAGAAAAAAGAAATATTCAGATTTGGAATCCTTGAATGAGGTCTCAATACCTGCTTTATTGAGTTTATCGGCAAAAGAATTTTGACCTGTTAAGTCTTTTGAGAGTTTTGCAAATTTTTGATCGCCGTTTACCAAGAAAAGTGAAACTCGTCCACCACCATCTTCGATATATGCTTTTTTTACACTTTTAGGCTTTTGCTCGATGATTTTATTGAGTGCACTATAAGTAATTTCTTTGTTTTCTTTTTTCGATCCTAGGGAAACCGCAAAGACACTGACTAAAACGAGAAGTAGAATTATTGGTAAATTTGATCTAAAAGTTTTCATTGATAGTTTTGGTCTCTATTTTATTCTTAAATTGTTTACTCTAAGTTATTTGGTTTTCTTTGCTGATGACTCTTTCATTGAGGCATATTAAATGACTAAGTGATTTTATTAAGTGATCGACTATGCGATTATCTCCCAAAATCACAAATTTGATTGTTAGAACAAATCATAACCGCTTAACTAAATTTACGATAACTCAATTAAGGCCTTCTCCAATTCATCAGCTTTGGGAGACACTCCATGCCATTTCACTTGGTCTTCCATAAATGAAACGCCTTTACCTTTAATCGTGTTTGCAATTATCACAAACGGTTTATCAAGTTTTTCTCTTTGCCAGCTTTTTTGAATTGCCTTTTTTATTTCAGAGATATTATGTCCATCAATGATTTCAACTGTCCAACCAAAAGCAATAAATTTATCAGCTAATGGTTCTAAAGCCATTGTTTGTTCTGTCCACCCATCAAGCTGAATGCGGTTACGATCTACGATAGCTGTCAAATTCCCAATTTTATAATGAGCGGCTGTCATAGCAGCTTCCCAGCACTGCCCCTCTTGCAGCTCTCCATCACTCATTAGAGCGTATACATGGCTGTCAGAATTATCTAGTCTCAATCCTAGTGCTATTCCATTTGCGACCGACAATCCATGTCCTAATGAACCAGTTGAAACTTCTACCCCTGGAACCTTTAGCCTATCAATATGTCCTTGAAATTTAGAATTAATTTTTCGAAATGTACTAATGAATTCTTCAGTATCAAAGTAACCAGCGAGCCCCAGAGTGGCATATATTGCTGGCGAAGCATGTCCTTTACTTATGACTACTCTGTCTCGCTCTTTCGAGAAAGGACTTTGTGGGTCATGTTTGAGAAGGTCAAAATACAAAACACTTAGAATATCAGCTAGTGATAATGAGCCTCCAGGATGGCCAGAATTGGCATTGTTAATTGCCTTAAGAGCATTTTTTCTAATCTCTTGGGCAAGTTGATGGAGTTTTTCGGCGGGTAGATCTTTCATGTAATTCATTAAAAGTGAGAAAAATTGAATTTGTCTGAAATATAGTTTTTCCCTATTTCTAAAACAAATCTAGAATTTACTATTTTACGTGATTCAGAATTTGCTTAAAGCAAAAATATTATTCTTTACAAATAATCTACAAAGACACAATTTTCATTTAAATCAATGGCCTATTGTTTATATTTCAGGAGCAGAATTTGGTTTTTTGGGATTAACTTTCTTTTTGTAGGATTCTCTGATACGACGAATAACATCATCAACTTCAGACTGAGAAACAACTCCATAAGAAGATTCGGCTGACAAAATATCAAATTGTTCTTCTTTTACTAATTCATTACTCTTAATAATAAGCCTTTCTCCTTTTCTTGTAACCCAATCTCTGAGAGCCCAAGAAGGACGGGAATTATCATCTTCATCTTTTACTATTGTATTTGAGGCACCAGCTGATGCGATTTTGTGAACAATGTTGAGCGAAGAATGATTTTGTGAATTGCCAGAAGAGCTACCGAGGGAATTATTCTTAGTTTTATCTTCTGGGCTGATGTTTGATGAATTTGAAGCGGAAGCCCAGAGTCCTGCTAAGCTAGTTCCAGGCAGAGAAGTGCTAAGCGGTTTTTTCGGCTTCAATGGTTCTCTTTTCATTATTCTTGCAGACGGTGATGGTAGTTTAAAAGTCATCATGTCAGCCGCGGTTCTCACTTTAGGGGGTCTGCCAGGACGCCTTTTTGCTACCACTGGAGAAAGCAAATCGTCCAAATCATCATCGAGAGACAATGTATCATCAGAATCATCCTCAATTCCGCCTTCTAATCCTTCTTCTCTCGCACTAGGTTCGTTTTTTTTACGTCCTCTTTTTTTCAGAATCTTCATTTCAGCGCCTTCAACTTTGGGCTTAGGTTTTCTACCTCTTTTTTTTGGAATCTTTGTCTCAAGTGAGTCATTTGCCTCAGGATCAAATGAGGATTCAAGTGACTCTGAAGGCAAAGCAACAGACTGATTTAAATTATTATCTTTATTTTTTTTGAATTTAACCTCTTTGATCTTTTTATCTACTTTTGTTTCAACAGCTTTTACTTCTTTTACGGCTTGCTCAGTTTTGATTTGTGGCTCTACTTTCTTCTCTAACTTTTTTTCTTGCTCTTTGGTCTTTTTATAAGTCTCTTTAACAGCTAATTCTTTCTTTGTATCTTTCCCCTTTAACGAAGAAGTGGGGGAAGAAATGTCTTTAGCTTGATCTTTTGAAGATTTTCCCGCAACGTCAGGCTTACTTATTTTCTTCGATACTTCTATTGGTTTTTCTTTTGTTTTTGGTAAAGTAATTTTTGAGGGCGGCTTAGCTTTTTGATCAGTTTTTTTGATAATTGTCTCGGCAATCTTAGTTGTATTTTTTGTGCTGCTTGATTTACTTTCAGACTGACTTGCTACAGATTTTTTTATTTCGTTTTTCTTTGTTTCAGCTTTTTTCACAGGTTTTGCTTGGTTGATTTGTGGCTTAGAAATTTCTTTGGCAGAAGATTTTGCAGATGAAGGTTTTGCTGGAGATTTTGTAGCTATTGATTTACTTGGCGAAGCTTTAGAAGAACTTTGATTTATTTGAGCCTTTGACTCACTATTTAGTAATGGAGCTTTCTTATTTGACTTATTGTCTTCTTTAAGCCTTGAAGCTGCAACACCTTTCTTCAAATCCTTTTTTGCGGCAGCTGGTTTTTTATTTTTATCCAATTCGGAAACCTAACAATCTGTGACTTAAGTTTTGGAAGCAGTATTTTAAGGGCAACAGAAACTTAAACAAATAATCAAAGTTTCTATTGAAAATTTGCAATAACTTTGATTGTATTTTGCCAAAAATAAACTGAATATTAATTTTAACCTAGAAGAAGCTTAGCAAGCAATACTCCTTGAGAATTTTTTAGAGAAAATTTGTTATTAGAACTTAAGTATGAGTTATAATTCTCAATTCAAACTGAATTAGTTCATTTGGGGGCATAGCACAGTTGGTAGCGCGTCTGCTTTGCAAGCAGAAGGTCAGGGGTTCGAATCCCCTTGCCTCCACATTTTTATCAGTTTTTGCTCGGTTTACAAGTTTTCAAACTTTAGATTTAAAGAGATCTCTGTAAAATCATATTTAGCTTTTTGATTTAACAATTTTTTCGGTATGTTAAAACGCCCTTCTGAAAGTTCTCTTACATTCAAGTTTCAAAAGATTTCTAGAATTATTGATTTGCTTGAAATCTTAGTTTTCAGAAATTTCAAGAAGTAGTTGATATTGAGTTTTTTGTGAGAATAAATCCTAAAAATGTCATCAAGATGCAGAGAATGATACTCAGGAGAATATTCATTAAAGCCTGAAAATAATTGCCATTGCGAATTAAAGATAGTGTTTCATTGCTAAAAGTCGAAAAAGTACTAAAGCCACCACAAAAACCAACTGCCAAAAGAAGCCAAATGCTTTTGTGAAAGGAATTATTCAAATCAAGAAACCCAACAAGTATGCCCAATATCAAACTTGCTAAAACATTGGACAAAAGAGTCCCCAACGGAATAGCTGTGATCAATGCTTTATTTAAAACCTGTGACAAAAGATAGCGAACTATGCTTCCTGAGCCGCCACCAAGAAAAACGAGCAAAATTTCTTTAAACATTTTTGGTTAGAGAATTTAGTTTGGATGAGTTTACCTGAATGATGCTGTGAAACTATTCATAAATTTCATAAGTTAACCCCGAATCAAGCCTTTTTCTCGAAGATAATTTAAACGCAGCGGCGATTTGTCCTTATTCAAGAATTTCTGCGCGAGAGTCTCGCAAATGAAAATTTCATGATCGAGGGAATCAACTGAATTTATGACCTTGCCTTGAATATAACCAATTGAATCTGAAAGATATGGACAACCTCTATGATCCAACTCATATTTTAAAAATTTGAATTTATCAATATTCCTGCCGCTTTTTCTTCCCAGCTTATTAATTAGCAAAACTTGATCTTCTGCAAGAAAATTTACATTTAGAATACGACTTTGTTTAACAAGTTCAATTGTGAAATCTTGCTTATCCAAAGCAATTAAAAAACATTTACCTTTCATTGCACTCTGCATAACCCAACTGGCAATATTGGCATTCATTTTCCCATCGCAAACAGTCGTTATTGAATGAATCTCATAATTTTTTAATTTGAATAATGATTTCCCAGACATTGAAGCTACAAATAGAATTAAACAAAATTCTTTTTTAATTATTATTCTTTTCAAGTAAATAGATTCAACTTGTTTTCCCATGCTCCTTAAATCAATCAAACTCAAGAACTTCAAATGTTATGAAAATTGGACTTGTGAATTCAAGCCAGGCATAACATCTATATATGGAGAAAATGGAGCAGGAAAAAGCAGCATTCTTGAGGCAATTTCATGGGTATTATTCAATTTTATTCCTTATGCCAGCAATAGCCGCATTATCCGAAGTGGAGCTAAAACAGCCGAAGTTGAACTTTCGATCAAATCAGGCTTGGATGGCAGAGATTATTTGATCAAAAGAAAAACACAAGGATTAAATTGTGTAATTTTTGATATTGCCAAAAACTGCGCTGTAGCTGAAGGGATGAGCATTTGCCAAAAATGGATACGCTTTCATCTTGGACTCAGAGAAGAAAAAGACTTAGAAGCAATTTGTCGCAGTGGAATAGCCACACCACAAGGAACTTTGTCCAGCGATTTTTTACGAAGACCAGAAGAGCGCAAAAAGATTTTCAATTCACTACTTGGACTTGATGAATTTGAAGAAGTTCACAAAAAGCTTGGTGATGCGCTCAGTCTACTTAAAGAAGATTTGACTGGTTTAAGCATTTCTCTTGCTAAAAATGATGGCCTGGACGAGGAAATTCAAAAAGTTACTGAAGAAATTCAAATTCAAGAAAAAGCATTAGATGAAAAAAATAAAGTTGTTAATGCGATTGAATTCAAACTTATCAAGCTCAAAGACGAATTCGAAAAAGCCAAAGACAATAAACAAAAGCATGATGAATTAAGCAAAGAAAAACAAAGATTGGACGCTGATATTCATGACACAAAACAATTAATTGAGATAGCAGAAAAGGCTCAAGAAAAGAAGCTTTCACTTGATTTAATAGCTGAACAATATGAAAAAGCCAAAGACAATATCAAAAATTTACGTCTTCAAAAACAAGAATTAGATAATTATCAGATTCAATTAAATCAACTGGAGAGTGAATTAAAACTTGAGCAGGCTAATCTAGAAAGAGTGGAAGAGGAATTGTCAAAACTAATTTCGGTAAAGTCTGAATATGAATCTTTACGTCCACTCAGTGAAGAATATCAAAAGTTGCAAAATCAAGACAGAAAACTAAATTCAGAAAAAGCTCAATTGGAAGCAGAAATTAGCTTTAAAGATCAACAAAAACATGAAATATTGAACTTGAGTGAAGAACAAAAATTGCTTCAGCAGAAATTATTATTAATTCCACAACAAAGAGAAATAGCCCGCAATGCAGAAAGACTAGAAGCAGAAATATTATCTCTGAGAGCTGAGTATAAAGAAGTATCTGATCTTGAAAAGGCTAGTGAGAAACTCGGTGAAAAATTTACACCCACCAATCAGAATGAGCTGCAGCTCCCGCCTGACAGCGCCCTAAAAAGGGGGGGCAATAGGTCAAACAATGAAAGATCAATCACTCTTCCATCACTTCCTGAAATAAAGATTGAATTGGAAGATTTGATACAAAAGAAAACAGAGGCAGAAAAAGAAAAGAATATAATTGAAGCTCAAATTGACGTTAATGAAAAATTGATTCCACGGCTGACTGAAAGCGGAGTTTGTCCAATATTGCTAGAGCCCTGCATGAATCTCAAAGCCATGGATTCAGCCATTAATGCAAAATTTTCACTGGAAGAAGGACAAATTGAAAATCGCAAAAAGACAAATCAATTGATTGAATTTATCAAACAAGCTGAAAGACAAATTGAATTACTGAAAGAGCAAGCCGACATATTAACCGAGCTGGAAGGCATTAAACAAAAGATACAAAATCGTTCATCTAATGAGTTAATTGCATTAGGCAAAACAAAAAAGGAAGAATTGGACAAAGCCAAAGAAGCCAGTTTATTTGTTCAAGGAATAGCTGATTTAGAAAAAAAATCTGAGCAAATTGAATTAAAAACAAAGCAGCTTGAAATGTCTCTCTCAGAGATTAAAAAAAAGGAATTAAGGCTAAAAGATTCAATAATTGAAATACAAACAATTGAGCAGACAATCGCTGAATGCAAAGTTCAAGCCGAAAAAGCGCTTATTCTCAAATCAGAATTGGATAAGGAAAATTTATTTCAGAATCTGCAAAAACAGCACACAGAGAAGGTCAATATTTATCAGCAAAATATTAATCAAATCAAGCCTCAAATTGAAAAACATCAAGATGTGCCTAATTTACTAAAATCGCTAGAAGCTGACTTGGAAAACCTAGAGCCACTATACATTGAGTGGGTGTCGCTCAAAGCCGAAGTAGAAAAGATTCCTGATTTGCAAAAGAAGATGGAACGACTTACCCAAACAATTGATATTTGTTTGCAATCGCTTCAGGAAATTGAATATGCTGGACTCAAAGATAATGATTGGCTTGAGTTGAAATTAACTGAGCTTGAAAATACTCAAAAGAATTTCAATCAAGAATCTGGATTAAAACATTCAGCAAAGATTCTTTTGCAAGAAAAACAAAATAGACAAAACGAGCTCAAAGCCAAACAACAAGAATTTGACCATCAAAAGAAAAATCAAGAAAAGCTTTTGGCTAAAAATCAAAAAATCACCAAAATGAGATTTATTTTTAAGGAATTATCTTTGAAACTGGCCAAAGAATATACTCGTCACATTGGGCAAAGAGCAACTAATCTTTTCCGTGAAATTATGCAAGATGGTTCCTATGAACTCACTTGGAGTGAAGATTATCAAATTACAACTTTCAAAAATGGGCTTGAATTACCTTTTGAGGTTTTGTCAGGCGGTCAGCAAATGTCAGCGGCAATTTCTATTCGTCTTGGCCTACTTCAAGAATTATCTAATATACGTTTTGCTTTTTTTGATGAGCCAACTGCACATTTGGACTCGGAAAGAAGAAATCAGTTGGCAATGCAAATCGGTTCAATTAAATCTTTTGATCAGCTTTTTGTAATTACTCACGATGAAAGCTTTGCAAGCCAAGCTAATCATCAAATTTATATCGGTTGATTTATGCAAGACCAAGAACAAGGATTATCAAGATTAATAAGATTGAGGCAAGATGAAAAAAATGATTTCTATAATCTTTTCACTTTTCTTAATCTTAATTCAGAATTGATGTTCAGATTATAATGTGAGAATTCTTCTATAGGTTCTGATAAGTCTCAAATATTTTTTTCGCATTCCACTTATGCAATCAATTCTGGAAAAACATTCATCGGTTTTAACTGAAAAGAATAATCTTTCTGGCAAAATTCTTTTTACTTTTATTGAATGGTTATTTCGCATAAGTTTGTTTCTAACAATTGCTGTTTTAGCTCTGATTACCGTTTATATATTTTGGAATGGCTTCAAGCTTTTCCATGAAGTCAGTATTGCAGAATTCTTTTTATCAACTAAATGGATTCCTCCAAAAAAGATCTTTGGTATTTTGCCAATGATAATTTCATCTTTTTATATAACAATTGCTTCAACTTTAATTAGCGCTCCCATTGGTATTGCCTGTGCAGTATGGTCATCAGAGATTGCTGGTTCTTCATTGCGCAAGCTAATACAAACTTCGGTGCAAATACTTGCAGGTATACCTTCTGTCGTTTATGGATTAGTTGGATTTGTAGTTATTACTCCTTGGATTAGAACACTTGGTCAGGTTACAGGCTATTCATTGTTAGCAGCTATTATCATTCTATCCATTATGATTCTGCCAACAATTGTGAGTATTTCTCAAGATGCCATTCAGAGTGTACCTAAAGAATTAAAACAAGCAAGCCTAGCTCTAGGTGCTACTGAAATGCAAACCATAACAAAAGTGATTTTACCAGTCGCTAAGCCTGGAATTATCACAGCGGTTGTGTTGGCTATTAGTAGAGCTTTCGGTGAGGCAATGGCCGTCAAAATGGTAATAGGAAGCATTGAAACCATGCCTAAATTTGATGCAGAAAGCTGGTTTGGCTTACTAAGTCCAGGAAGAACTTTAACTACTAACATAATAATTGATTTGAATTATGCCTATGGAACTCATTTAGACGCACTGTTTGCGACTGGGGCAGTTTTATTCATTGTCATTATGATTGTGAATTATTTTGCATATATACTTCGAAATCATTCAAGTAAACTCAAGAAATCAAAGAAATAATTGCAAATGTCTACTCTTCTCCAATTAAACTTCAAACCACTCGAATATACTGGTAATTCATTAAGATTGCTGGATCAAAGGTTATTACCAACACAAGAAGTTTATGTTGAATGCAAATCAGCCGATAGTGTGATTGAAGCTATTCAGCTAATGATTATTCGTGGAGCTCCTATGATCGGAATTGCTGGGGCGTGGGCCTGTTGTTTGGCTTCTCAAGAAATTAAGGATTTAAGCAAATTATTAGAAAAATTCGAGCAAATTAAAGCTGCACGGCCAACCGCAGTAAATCTCATGAAAGCTATTGAGAGAATGAAGAACACCTTGGAAAGTAACGGAATATCATTGTTGGAAGCCGAAGCACAAAAAATCACAGATGAAGATGTTCAAATGTGCCTATCAATGGCTTCGCACGGTTTAACTATATTACCCAACAAAGCTGAATATTCATTTATTACGCATTGCAATACTGGCTCATTGGCGACAGCTGGATTGGGGACAGCATTAGGAGTATTAAAACTACTTCATCAGCAAAATAAGAAATTGCGAGTATATGCAACTGAAACCAGGCCTTATTTACAAGGCGCAAGATTAACTACTTGGGAATTAAATAAATGTGGTATTCCAGTAACCCTGATGCCAGATTCAGCAGCGGCTTTTTTGATGAAAACGCAGAAAATTGATGCTGTTTTTGTTGGAGCAGACCGAATAGTCGCCAATGGAGATACTGCCAACAAAATTGGCACTTATGCTTTGGCGCTTGCAGCAAGAGCTAATCAAATTCCATTTTATGTTGTTGCACCAAGCACAAGCATAGATTTAAGCCTAGAATCAGGCAAACAAATTGAAATTGAGCAAAGAGCAAAACAAGAGCTTATAGAATTTAATGGGAAATTAATTGCGCCAGAATCAATTGACTGTTTCAATCCAGGTTTTGATATTACTCCAGGAGAATTGATTACCGCTTTTATTACCGAACATGGTGTAAAAACTAAACCGAACCTTTAATCACAATTGATAGAATTCATATATCTGACAATCAATTTCTTTTAAATTTTTTATTTATATGAATTCACCATTATCTAAATCAGCATTATTAGACAATCTTTTTGAATCAATTTATGAATTAATTGTTCAGACCTCAACCAATTTACCTGCGGACGTGAGAGCAGCCATCAAACAAGCGCGCGCAGCAGAAGACGCCGCAACTCGCTCAGGCATAGCACTTTCAACGATCGCTCAAAACATATATTTGGCAGATGAACAGGTTTTGCCGATTTGCCAAGATACTGGCATGCCAACTTTCAAAATCAAAACCCCAATTGCTTTTAATCAAATTGAATTGAGAAGTGTCATTGAGAAGGCAATTGAAAAGGCAACTCAAGAAGGCAAATTACGCACAAATTCTGTTGATAGTCTTACTGGTAAAAACAGCGGCAATAATCTGGGCCCTGGCACACCCGTAATATATTTTGAACAATGGGAAAAAGATGATTTGGAAGTTAAGCTTCTGCTGAAGGGTGGTGGTTGTGAAAATAAAAACATTCAATATAGTCTTCCTTCAGAGCTGGAAGTGCTTGGCAAAGCTGGTCGTGATTTGGATGGAGTACGTAAATGTATTTTGCATGCGGTTTATCAAGCTCAGGGTCATGGTTGCGGTGCAGGTTTTATCGGAGTTTCTATTGGAGGCGATCGATCAAGTGGATATGCTCACGCCAAAGAACAACTCTTTAGGACAATTTATGACAAAAATCCAATTCCTGAACTTGCACAGCTAGAAGATTACATAATGGAAAAATCCAATACGCTTGGCATTGGCACTATGGGCTTTGGTGGAGAAGTTACTTTACTCGGCTGCAAAATAGGTGTTCAGAATAGATTGCCAGCTAGCTTTTTTGTCTCAGTTTCATATAATTGCTGGGCTTATCGCAGGCTTGGAGTAACTACAAATCCTCAGTCTGGCAAAATTCAAAAATGGCATTACAAAGACTTGAGTGAAAACATATCAGCAGATGAACAGACAAAACTCACTGAATTCAAAAATGATCCTGTGAAATTGACTGGGCGCGAGATTAGACTGAGAGCACCTATTTCAGAAGAACAAATCCGATCATTAAAAGTTGGAGATGTTGTTTTGATTGATGGAATGCTTTATACGGGACGTGATGCAATTCACAAACATTTAACCAGCAATGATTCCCCCGTGGATTTGAAAGGACAAATTATTTACCATTGCGGTCCAGTTGTCACAAAGGATGCCGAAGGGAATTGGCAAATCAAGGCGGCGGGTCCAACAACTAGCAGTAGAGAAGAACCATATCAGGCTGACATTATTAAAAAATTTGGTTTGCGGGCTGTAATGGGTAAAGGCGGTATGGGCGCTAAGACTTTGGCAGGTTTGAAAGAATCAGGAGCAGTTTATTTGAATGCCATTGGAGGTGCAGCTCAATATTATTCAGCTTGCATAAAGGGAGTTAGAGGTGTTGATTTACTCGAATTTGGAATCCCTGAAGCAATGTGGCATCTCGAAGTTGAAGGTTTTGCCGCAATTGTAACCATGGATGCAAATGGTAATAGCCTACATGCTGATGTGGACAAATCATCATTAGACAAATTATCAGAGCTCAAAGAGCCAGTTTTTGTTTAAGCTGGAGCTAATTTAACTGAAATGTTGCTTGCTGATTGCACTTTTACTTCTTTGTCTTTATCTTTGCCAAATTTGCTTACTAGGAGATTGTAGAGATAAACAAATGGATAAGCTGGAATTGCAAAAATGCCGCAAACAATGATTTTGTTGAAGAGCTTGATCACTATATCGCCAGTTCCTCTTGCCCAATATTCGGCATTCAATGGGACAAATCCATTTTCATGTTTTTCAGCCATTTTTTGTACAAGCGGAAATCCAGCGAATATATCAAAAACTTTAGTTAAGGACTCTGCGATCCTCCCTATGACAGGAGCCTTTTCCTTTATTTGTTGGAGCTTTTCATGATTGTATTTAATAGAATCGTTTAAAGTCTGATAAGGAGATTTGCCAGCATTCAAAGCCATATTGGCGGCTTGTTCAACATGAGT
>Ga0208362_1000221_pt1 | contig 19640 bp, 28 predicted proteins | sample LakMenEpi13Oct10_FD_150693 | JGI IMG/M metagenome (GOLD analysis project Ga0208362, IMG submission 150693) | Freshwater microbial communities from Lake Mendota, WI - 13OCT2010 deep hole epilimnion (SPAdes) | ecosystem: Environmental > Aquatic > Freshwater > Lake > Epilimnion/Euphotic zone ... | reverse complement strand
TTCTGGAGTTTTAACTTTGTTTTCTTCTTTGACATACTTACAGCCTTCAATATCACCAATCGCATTAGTTGGTGCGATAGTTTCTTCTGATAGTTTTGCTATTTCTGTTAGGATTGGCTCGGTTAGTTCATTGTCAAACTTTAGAACATCACGAAGAAGGAATAGTGTGGAATCTACTGGTGCTTTATACTGCATTATCTTACCCTCAATTTGATGTTGCCTGATATGCTTATTCTATAGTCATCTGATGAATAGAATGGATTGACACAATGTTTGATCATACTTGGAAAGAACAGACCTTTACCCTCATATGATCTATCAGCAAAGACACTCTTGATCCGTGGTAGACCAAAACTATCAGCATGAACAAACTCAAAGCACCCATTCCTTGTATTCTGTGCTTTCAAGTCACTAAACACTTCTCTTTCTTCCTCACCATACGGAACTTTCAACCATATAACAAAACTGAAAATACCAGAATGTTCATGTAGAGGATTGAACTCATGTTTTTGTTGAAAGTTAACCCATGCTGTATCAAGATAATATGGAGCATCATTAGAAAGAATGTTATTGACATAGATTGGAAAGCCAAAGCTATCAACATACTTGTCTATTACAGGCATTAGCAGGTCTTGTAAGTATGACTTGCTTTTCTCTAATAGATATTCTTTCTTTAGATGACCAGCCAATGTTTCATTGATCTTCGTAGCCGATGATTCATTGTTCTTAATATATTCTACTTCCTCTTTGATAGGTGCCAGTTCCTGTTCATTAAAATCCATCACCACATAACCTGATGTTGGAAAGGATTCTGGACTAAGGTTCATGAAAGACCTTCAAGGTTCTTGAGCATCTTGTCCCATTGCTCTTTATCAAAGTCTGGAATATCGGTGAACAGAAAGCCCTTTTCCTTCTCTTTCTTCTCCAAGTAATCCATATATTCAAGATAACGCTTGGTTACACCATGCTCATAATACTTATCGTTAGAGTAATGGACAACATGCGAGATGTCCGCCTTCAATAGTTTTCGTAGTTCTTCCCACTTATTCATTTCATACTCTCTATGATATCGTCCAAGGAATATTCGGCTCTAAAGTTTAGGTACATGTTTGCCAAGTCGGTAGAGGCAACAAGATATGCCACATCTCCTTCCCTACGTGACTGTGTAACAATCTCCATGGTACCATTATGAATGATTTCATTCACCTTGTCAACCACTTCCTTTACAGAATGACCTTTACCAGTTCCGATATTGATTGTGATATTAACGCCGGCGTTCTTTGACATATTCTCATATGCTAAAAGATGGGCCCGGCAGATATCAATCACATGAACATAATCACGAATACAAGTTCCATCTTTAGTTGGCCAGTCATCACCATAGATGATAGCCTTCTTGTTCTTAACCAAGAGAGGAATCAGGTGGGTTTCAGGATCATGCTCCTCGAACAAACCTGCCTCGACGTTTCTACCACATGCGTTAAAGTATCTAAGGCAAGTTACATTCATACCATATGTCTGTGATAGAACTTCCTCGACCATCTGTTTAGTTTTACCATAAACTGAATGAGGATTCATCGGCTGATCTTCATTTAGATGACCAAACAAAGAATCCTTGCGTTCACCATAAACAGCCGCAGTTGATGAAAAGATAAAGTTAGGAACACCATAACTCAATGCTTCTTCAATTAGTCGCATTGCTCCGACGAAATTGTTGAAGTAGTATTCAAAAGGTCGCATCTCACCTTCTTCGACACTTGTATATGCAGCGAAGTGGAAGATGGCGTCGATTGGTTCTCGTTTGAACGGAGATAGATCAAAGGGATCCACAGCCAAATCAGTATGACTAAAAATATCATAAAGATGCCCAAGATGCTGCTTTTCAACTTTATCTACTCCGTGTATCCAACAATCAGGATATGCCTTTTTCAATTCATAGCACATATGACTGCCGATGTAACCATTACAGCCTGTGACTATAAATCTTTTAGACATGCTTTCCATCCACAATATACTTGAGGCACATACGCACCGAGTCATCAACTTTCATCTTGGCTTCCCAACCAAGCTGCTCTTTAGCCTTGTCAACATTGGGAATACGAACACGGACATCGTTCTCATAATCACCAATGGTGTCATATAATAGGAAGTAATCGTTAAACAGCTTGAACTCGTTTACTGAAATGTCCTTGATCTTTTCAGCCAAGACACGCATAGAGATTGGTTCTTGATTGCCCAGATTGTAAATCTCGTTATCAGTCTTTTCAGAGAATGAATGATCGGCAATAGCAGCGGCTACCTCGTCGATCCATGTGAAGCAACGAACCTGGAAGCCATCACCAAGAATTGGTAGTGGATGCTTCTTCTCGATTACAATGTTCTTAATGTAATCAGCAAAGACATGAGAGATACCGACTTCCTCGGACTCTGACTTCTCATACGGTGTGATGATGTTGAATGGACGCCAGATGGTGTATTTTAGACCATGCTGCTTGAGATAAGCCTTAGAGACACGTTCACCAACAAACTTTGATAGACCGTAATCGGTGTATGGTGCTGGGTTAGTATCTACAATATCTTCACAGACTGGGTAAGCAAGTTCCTGTGGGCAGTTCTCATAGACCATAGAAGATGAAATATAAATGACCTTCAATACATTATGATTAGCAGCGGCACGAAGGACGTTATCATGTAGAGTAATGTCCTTATACATTTCACCACAATACTTATTGAAGCCACCAACACCATAGATTGTGGCGGCTGCTTGAATAACATAATCAGGCTTTATCTGATCAAATAGTCTTTGAACACTAAGTCCGTCTGTAAGATCACACTTGATGAATGTATAATCATTACCAGCGATACCCATACGGGCACCATAACGGGCCAGATTGTCCACTCCATATACAACATACTTTTTCTTTAGTAGCAGCGGAATGACCGCCTGCATCAAAGAACCTTCACTACCTGTCACTAAAACTTTCATAGCATATCTCCAACTTTATAAATGCCCGTATTACTTAGTTTACTTTCTGGAAACATCTTCCAAACGTCAGCAATGATACAATCTTTTCTGAATAGTGAAATGTTATATGCCATTCCATTACCATCCATAAACTCGTCATGAGGTGTCATAACAATCACCGCATCATATACTTCCTCTGTAGGGAATATCTGATCAGCAATCTCGGTCAACGGATCAACCATATATGCTTCTACACCATGCTTCTTACATACCTTACGCATCTTGAATGATAAACTGTTGCGAGTATCATCACAACCCTTCTTGAAGGTAGCACCAAGAATCAGCACCTTGCTTATCTGCGGGTTGAGTTCTTTGATACGGTTAAAGACATACTCTGGCATGCCTTCATTGATAAGGAAGCTAGTTTGAATAAGGTCGCCGAAAGGAATATCAGAAAGAAGAAAACGACCATCTTTGAATAGGCACGGACCACCGACATTAGGTCCAGGATGAGGTACGTCCATTCTCGGGTAATCATAGTTACATGCGTCAATAACTTTGTCAATGTTCACTCCATGCTTTTCACCAATCATCCACATTTCATTGGCAAACGCAAAAGTAACATAACGATACATATTGGTCATCAACTTGCCAAGTTCTGCCTCTTTGGGAGTCAGTTGGAAGATTTGATTAGTAATAAATGTGCTAAAGAAGTCCTTAGCGGCCTTATACGAAAAATCATTGAACGCACCAACAATCTGTGGTAGCTTGGTTGTTTCAATGATAGACTTGCCCTGCACAACACGCTCTGGGCAAAACACAAGAAAGTAATCTAAACCTTCTCTCCAACCATGCTTCTTCTCAATATGCTTACGAAGAACCTCGGTGGTTCCTGGTGACACTGTTGAACGAAGGACGATTAGTTGATGTTTACTCATACGAGGAATAAGAGTATCGTCAACAAAATTAAAAAGATCATCCAGCCTTGCATTACCTTCTCCATCTACTGGTGTGCCAATCATAATGGCAACAACATCAACGTCCTTGATAAAATCAAAGTCGGTGGAGAATAGCAAACGCTCCGAGCGGAGATTCTCCTGTAGTATTTCAACGGCGCCTTCCTCAACATAAGGCACGAAGCCTTTGTTTAGCATATCTACGGCATTCTGATTAACATCGATACCATAGACAGTGTGTCCAGCATTGGCAATCACACATGAGAATGGAAAGCCAACATGACCACCTGCACCAATTACTGCTACCTTCATTGTAACAACCTTTCGCAATCTAATACTGTAATACAATCTTTGACAGGACTTCTGCCTTTTAGGTCAACATGATTGTATGCTTTGATGCCTTCTCTGGCACCGATCCACATTTCATCATACATTCTAACTGGTGCTTGCTTAATCCAAGGATCAGTTGTTCTTTGTTGTAAGTCATACCACCACTTCTTATCTAACGGATCTGATAGCTGTCTAATGTGATTAGATGTTGCCCACCAGAAGTTACCGCAATAGTGTGGCGACGGTTCTTCATGATAGTCACCACCAGCAATGTCATATTGTCCTAAGGCATTCTCACACCAAGCCCATTGATCTAATGCTGCCCAGTTCATGAAAGAACGCCAGTAAAAGTATTCTTTATGCTTGACAATGTTATTGACATTGACGTTTGTGGAATATGAGGTTGAACCTTTGGAATGAAAGTATAGAACCTTCATGTCCTCATTCTTACAATCCTCATAGATCCGCTTTAGTGTGATATCTTCCGTGCATGACTTATCACTATTACGATTATAGAGCATATCACGGTCGTTGGCAAATGGATTCTTAACAGCAGTTAATTCCATAGGAATGTTATAGGACTCACATAGTCTAACAAACATTTGGATTCGATCATCATCCTGACCGATACAGGTAATCCTCATTTTGGTAAGATGCTGGCTAAGACCTGAATCCTCTATCACCTTCATTTGTTCAAGGAAGATGGACGACCAGATTAGTGGATCGTCCGTCAAATGTATATGATAGTATGCTACGATGTTATTCATCAATTTTGAACTCTGGGAAATAACGAACAAAGATATCCTTGAATAGATGCTTTGGTCTTAGTGTATAGATGTTGGTCTTGATTTCATCATAGAAGTTCCATGCAAGAGGAACAAAAGCTAGTTTCTCTTTCTCAAAATAGTTTAGTGTCATGTAACCCGCTGGTTGAATAGGAACAGACATGCCAGGAGTAAACTTCATTTGCTTTAGAGGATTATCATCAATGATAAAATCTGGACCCTCATTGGCAAAGTTCATTAGTGTATTGCCTTTTGCAGGAGCTCCATAGCCAACTACTGTGATACCTAGACCTCTTAACTCACGAATGGTTGTTGCAAACTTATCGGCCACAAAGTAACACCGTTCAGCATAATGATCATAAGTTTCTGGATCATATAGACCCATATTCTCTTCCTCAACAATCTTTCTTTCGATATTGAGTTTGGCTTCCTTGTCACGGGAGATAACAAAGATATAGCTTGTGCCATGGATAGGATGCTTATACACATCGATCAAGTTTAGTCCTGCACGTTCACACAATGCTCGGGCTGACTTGATATTATAGAATGATAGATGCTCGTGGTAGATCGTATCAAACTCACCATTCAAGATCATATTGGCTTGCGAAGTGGAGCAGAATAGTAGACTGTCATCATGCATACGCTTACGAATGTTTTTCAGCAATGTTAGCTGGTCTGCATTATGAGCAAAGGCATTTAGACAGGTGATAACATCAAACTTTCTATCACCAAACTCCTTACCAGTAAAGAAGCCACAATGAATAGAATGATTTTTAGAAGATATCGGATACAAGTTTTCGGCAGGATCAACACCGAACCTGGAGGCTCCCGTGCCACCCCATGCGTTGAGGAAACTACCGTCATTGCATCCGATATCTAACACTGATTTTGGAGTTGAACCATATTTCTTGGTGGTAAAATCAACCAACCAATCAAAGAACTCCAACATCGTTTTTGATGTGCCTGACACATAGGCATAATCCTTGAACATAAGTTCTGGATTCACCTGATGTGTCAACTGGACATGATAGCAATGCTTACAGCGATTGATAGCCAGAGGATATTCCGCCTCTGGATCATTCTTGTCATTCTTATATGAGTTAGCTAATGGTTGGGAATTGAGATCCAATACAGGAACCAAATCGCTTGAACCACATGCAATACATTCCGTAATCGGACGACATTCCCAATCCATAGTTTACTCCTTAATCCAGTACCATGCGTCTTGTTCTGGTAGATGAATTGGTGTAGCACCAACCTCGGCAGCAAACTCATCTACCGCCTTACCAACACCAGCAATAACTCTATAGTCATGACCGGCGAATACGCCACCCTTCTTAATCTTTGGCCAATAGTTACGGCAGTCCTTTAGAACCTGCTCATACTCATGTAGACCATCGATAAAGATAAAGTCAAATGCATTGTCATCAAATAGACGAACGGCATCATCTGACGTTAGGCGATAATGCTTCCAACGATCACCGAACTCCTCGGTACGACGGCGCATGTTATCATACTTTTCATCCTGTTGACGCTGGCTAATAAAGCCTTCTGGATACCAGTCCTGATAAGCCTGATATGGATCAACTCCATATAGCTTTAGATCAGGTCTATTCTTTAGAAAGAACCAGCTTGTTGGTGCTTCATCAACACCAATCTCGATACCAACAGGATTCTTAAAGTCTTTTAGTAGTGGTAGAATATCCTTGCCAGATACCCACTGTGGGTCTGGCATAGGATCGATAATTGTATATGTTACGCTCATTCTGTCACCTCAATCCATTCTGGGTTAGCAAGTGACCAATCGACCACTTCCTTGATACGTTCACGGAGAGTAAAGCGAGGCTCCCAACCAAGTGACTTCATATATTCACCAGATAGACCATAACGAAGGTCATGGCCTGGACGAGATGAATGGAAGTCTACCATCTCATAATTGAGTTCTTTGCCTTCTGCACCTGCAACATACTTAGCCAATTCAAGATTGTTGATTTCTTCTTTACCAACAACGTTGAACTTTGGACACTTGGCTCCACCATAATCAGGCTCATGAACCTTAGCTTCCTGCTCTGGTGTTAGATGCAGTAGGAAATACATTGCATCAGCAACATCGGCAGCATGAATGTAGAAACGTGAACCAGGAACTGTCTTAGATGGATCAGAGTGAATGGTTACAGTTTCTTCATTACGAACCTTGCGAATACACATTGGTAGAAACTTCTCTGGGTGCTGACGCTGACCAAAGACGTTCATTGTGTGAGTAATGAAGATTGGTAGCTTGTATGTGTTCTCGAATGAAACACACATTTCCTCACCCGCAGCCTTAGAAGCTGAATAAGGATTTGTTGAGTTGTAACGATCACGCTCACCATATGTAATGGTACCTGGAGCAGGACCGAAAACTTCGTCAGTGGAGAAATAGATGAACCGCTTGAGGTTCTTACACTTGCGGGCAAAGTTTAGAATGTTTACTGTACCGACAACGTTATCCATAACGAATGACATTGGATCTTCAATAGAGCGGTCAACGTGTGACGATGCTGCCATGTGAAGGATGTAATCAACATCACCAATAAAGTTTCCCTGTAGCGATGTAACCTCTGCACGAAGATCACCATACACAACCTTAACTCTCTTACGAGTTTCAGCAGGATAGCGGCGAACAACGTCATCAAGGCGATTTAGATTGCCTGAATAGTCAAGGCGATCAAGTGACACAATGTTCCAATCAGTTTTCTGTAAGAACAGGTCAATAACGTGGTGACCGATAAACCCGGCACCACCTGTAATCAATAGTGTTTTACTCATTTTCATAGACTCCCACGGGTGAGACATAACCTTCTACGCCAATCTTTTCAACTTCATAAAGTAAATCTTTAGGAATGTTTTTGTAGTAAGAGTTTTCAGCATCGATACCGAGACTGGCGCAATCGTTAGCGATGTTTGTGATAACTCTTTCATAGTTATCTATAAGAGCATAATCCATATGCCAGCAACGAACAACAAACAATCCTTTCAGGTCTAATTCGGCCTTGCGAGGACTGTTTGACTGATGGTGCTTTACAAAGACATACTTACCTTCATAAGCAGGATCATCCCACTTGAAGTTCTCGTTAATCTTATATCTACCAGATAACTTACAGATACGCTTTGCCTTGGTTTTTTCTTGTAGATTAGCTTTGAACCATCTGACGAAATGAACCATAGACTGTGTTTCTGCGATACTGTTACCAATACCATAACTGGCAATGTGTTGAGATATTTCTTTCACGCCAGGAACATGGCCTGTTAGAATGATCCTAACACCATGATCATTCAACCATTTGAGTTTGTATTCCTCAATTGGTAGATACGATCCGTCAATAATGTATTTTATATTATTTGGTACCTGTTTGTCAATAGATAAAATCGTTTCCTGTGTCTGTTCCCATCTAACATCATTAGAGTAGAGGGAACGACCAGTGACATTCATGGCGCTATTGATAAAGAATACAACGTCGGTCTCTTCCATTACTTGTCTCCTGCGTGGAACTTATCTGCCGTTGCTACGCTTGATCGTTCACGGATTAGCTGTTCAATCTCTGGGTTACCTTTTTGTTCGGCAGTAGGAGCGAATAGAGCCTTACCACGAGGATCAGCACCAGCAGGAGCAGGACGAACATAGTATGCCGCAAGAGACTGTCTAACAGTTCCTTCTGGACATTTTAGTTCATTAGGTAGACCGTGCCATGAGTTCTGTGTAGTATCAAAGATGACTGCACGATTGAACTTATTCTCCACAGTCTTGACAAGATCCTTAGGAGCAAAGTTCACAGGATCATGCGACCAGATTTCAAGTCCACCTTCCCATTCTTTCTTCCAGTTTGGTGTCATATAGATGATGATGTTTAGTTTGCGCTGTTCGCCTAGCTTTGGATGAATGTTGTAATCAAGATGGACATTGTTCTTTCCAGAACGACCATGCATATGCCAGCCGCCTCCATTCAAACCAATATCCATGTTTAGATTTGGTTCATCAATAAGTTCTCTCATGTTAGAAAGAAACTCACTACGAGCCAGGTATGTAAAGACCTGATATGTTAGCTTTGGAAACTTGTCCCACTTGTTAAGAACTTTCTTGTTCTCAATAGCATTGTTATAGAAGCCGAGGCCAGGATTGTTATATGATGGAAACTCTGTGGCGAGTTGTTCAGCTACATGTGGTAGGAAGAAGTCGTCGATAATAACATGATTGAAAGGAAGGGAGTTTTGATACTGTCGCTTAACGTCAATCCAGTTAATGTATCTTGTCAATTTATCCATGCTTATAAGCCCTTATTGTTTTCTGGACATCCGAATACTGATAGTCTAAACCAAAGTTCTCTTTCATATACTTTGGAAAGAAGTCACGCATTAAATATTCCATTTCTCTAAAGCCATCTTCTTTATTATAGGTGCTTTCATCTGGTAGCATGTGTCTAACTGTGCAATCATGAACCACATGAGCCGACGCCTGTAGATAAAAACAAAGAACCTTATCAATGCCCCAATCGGATGCTTCATACTTATAGGCATCCAAGAAACGAAGAACCTTGCGATAGATATCATTACGGAAGAATGGAACACCTAACTCAATAAAGTTTGTCTCGGTAAAAGCAAACTCTGGATTATGCTTGAGGCAATCGTATGTCTGGAATGATGTAGTGGCCTGTTGAAACAATCTAAAATCATAGCGCCGAGCATATGACAAAGCAAGATTGACAGACTTAATATCGGTAGCATAGTCATCGTCCCACACTCCGATGTAATCATAGTCCTGCCAGTTGATGATCTTAGAAACCTCTGGTGCAAGATTCCATTTTAGACCCTTGCGACGAATGATATAGTCATAAGTTCCTGGCTCTGGCTGAAAGTCATTATAGACAACCACACAAGTCTCATATGTGCGCTCGGGCTTTGTAAAGCGCCAGTGATTGTCTTTGTCATAATCTTCATGATGATAGATCGGACGACCTGTGGGAGTAATGATTAGGGCTTTATTCATTGATCACACCTTGATAAACATTAGATTCAAACCAATTCAAAAAACGATGTATGTTAAAGTTTCTATTAAACTCGTCCTCACGGAACATAGGCTGCATATACATTTCATTGTATAGTTCTTTATTTCTAGAAAGAGAAACGATCTTGTCAAAGAAAGTCTGATCATTAGCAAAGTCATGACGATTGAGAAACGCTTTAGGATTGAAGTCGAGTGCAGCAGTAGACGAACCCCAATAGATTGGAATAGTCTTAGCACAAAGAGCCTCAAATAGTTTCTCGGTGCAGTAGCCAGGATATGAACTATTCTCAAAACACAGATTGAACTTGTAGTCACTCATAAACTTTACTTTATCAACAACCGTTTCTGGGCGCCAACCATTATACATGTTATTGAATAAAGGGCCTGCTGAGTCTACCTGTTGAAACTGACTCAATGCATGAAACCAAGAATTGCGATACTGGCATCCAGGATTCTTTACAACGAAAGAACAAAACTTCTTATTATCAAAATCATCCACATGTCGTTGCTCTCTATTCTGATGAATTAGATGGTCAAACTCATAGATTACATATAGAGGTAAACGATACATCTTTGCTTGATCTTGTGGATGATCAAACGTGATAGCAAAGTCATGACGATAATCTGATGGACGCTGGTTCTCACCAGTGTAGAAGATACGAACGCAATTCTCATATCTAACGTTTGTCTCACCAAAGTTACGATCACCAAAGATAAGATAATCCGGGCGCTGATCGTCCCGGACTACTTCATATCTCATGGAAAGAATAGTGGTGAAATACTCTTTGGCCCCATCAAAGGTATCCGCAAAGCCTAGTCTTAACTTATCCATATTTCTTCATAACCAATTCTTTGATAGCAGGAACACGGTCCCACTGGTGGACGATGGTGAAAGCCACATGATCATTATATACCATGTCGCCGTTTACTACAGGCTGTTCATCTTGATATACTTTTATATATTCATCCATCTTGGACGGATCTTGCTTAACTGCCAAACCGATATCACCAGCACCAGCAGCGACGGCTGCCTTAGTTGTACCTAACTGGACAGCCCAACCACTTACATTGTTAGTGAATAGAGTTTCACCACGTAGAGGATGCTGGTTAATCAGAAAGTTAAACACTGCCTGATCCACAATTGGAATCGGACGATTGACAGATTGAAAGAAAATCTGTAATAGTAGATCACGAACTTCCTCATAGAAGCCGGCAATCGTTCCTACATTGTAGATCAACCCATCTTTAAGTTCATCATACACTAAAGGACCGAAGGTGTCAAGAAGGTTCTTGTTTCCCCATGGTTCGTCTTTGTATGACAATCCTTCGGAGGCACACACAATGGACTGTGCAAATAGATTAGAACTAAGATACTCGGTTGGATCCTTCTGAAAGATAACGTCACGTGTATCAGTAACGGTAACATAACGATAAGTGTCCTTGTTCCGGCGCAGGTAATCCCAAATGAATAGAAAACGTTCAACGTGTGGAGGAATGTTATTCTCGGTTTTACCGATACCACCATCTTCCGTTCTCTGACCATAGGCATAGACTTTAACATCATTCTCTACCAGCTTCTTAACTGTATCACCTGGCATGTTAGTGGCAACGATAACAACATCACCCTTGAAACCAGTTTTCTTAATAGAATTGACCCAGTATTTCAACTGATCCCAATTGTAGCCGCTCGCCCCACCAATTATCAGGTCCTTAGCCATGGAAACTTCCCTTCATAATATGCTTCTTGTGTCTTGTTACCTTCAACAAAGAATTGTTCTGTTACTGAATTAGGATTGCCATCTAAACGATAGCATAGTGTATGTTTGCCGTTTGTGTCAAACTTAGCTTGATCTTTAACAGCATAGAAATAACGACGGTCACCACCCCAACCAGAATGCCATAGATGGCATGTCTTTTGGATAAACTCTCTTGTGAAACAGAACGATGATGTGTCGATTAGGAACTGTTCACCATGACGAGAACTACGGGACATAAAGATTGGCCACTTACCAAGGCTTTCACAATTGTCATTGCAACGGAAATGCCTACCATTATCATAAATCTGACGGAGAGAATAGGCAAAGTCTAGGTTCTTTGCTTCAATAGTCTTGACCAGTGTTTCAACATGATTAGGTTCATACCAGTTATCTTCATCGAGGAATAGAATGTAATCTGAATTGAGTAGATGTGGATAAGCCGCATAGATGCGATGACCATAAAAGTTGCCACCAGTCTTACCTGTGTTCTCTGGTGTCTTTACAATAATGCTATCATAACCATCATGCGGCCATGGCAAGCGGTCTGCTTTAACATCCGGACCATCAAGGACGATTAGATGCTTACAAGGATAAGTTTGTGCTTTGACGGACTCAACAGCATCCCAAAGTTTAGGAGAACCAATTGTAGGAGTAATAACTGTTACAGTCTTTGGGGATTCTTCAATCACAAGTTTCATAGTAACCTCATTATAAAAGTAACCCCTCCGGGTGCGCTTCTACGAGAGGCGTGGAGGGGTCTTGTTATTCTTACTTAGGTGTCACGGCATCCATGGTCTTTTGTGCTAGATCGACCCAGGTCTTAGTACCTTCGGTCAGAAATTGCTTTGTCACTTCCTGGACACCGAACGGATCCATGATGTCGATTTTCTTCGCCTTCTTTTCTTCCGGTACAAAACGTTCGAGAGCAATTTTAAGTAGACCATTGACTAACTCCGCATTTTTTACAACAACAGTGTCAGCAAGAGTAAACTTGCGAGTAAAGGCACGATTAGCAATACCTTGGTAGATATAATCCTTGTCATCTGCATCATGACTACCAGATACGGTTAGCGTACCATCTTTCAATTCAATATCAAGGTCGGTCTTACCGAAGCCAGCGACAGCCATTTCAATCACGAAATGTTCATCGTCAATCTTCTTGATATTGTATGGAGGGTAAGATGGAATCTTAGGAAGGGTTTCGCTTGCCTCTCTAATCTTATCTAGCATTTGTTCAAAGCCGATAAACTGGCGGGCAAGGCCGGTTGGGATTCCGAAATAGTCGTTTGTCATATTAGTTCTCCTTTTCAGCGAGAGTATAAGGACGATACCTTTCGGCTATCGTCATAACATTATATAGTAATTGTCACAAACTTGTCAAGAGGTATAATACGAGGTAAACGTAAATGTCTTTCCTGTATTAGCACTTGTAATGGTTGTATTGACCGTCGGTGGAGTTACGGCAGGATTCATATTGTTAAGAGCCATCATTCCCGAACTACCACTTTGAACTGCGGTGCGATATACTTGTCCTACAATCTGAGAACCGATTTGCATGACCTCACCGATACCGGGAACACCAGATAGACCAAAGTTTCCTAATCCACCGCCGAATGTGCCTTGACCACCATACATATTGACGTTAGGCGATCCTGTGCCTGGAGTTGGTAGTCCTGTAACGTGTGTAACAATACCTTCTTGATCTGGCGAACCTTGATCCATGATAGCAGCGATCATAGGAATGCCGTTAATCAAAATAGTGCCAGGTGATTGTGATATCAAAGCACCAAGGTTATTGTGACTGTCAAGGTCACCAACAACGGATGCCAGTTGACCGTTAACAAAAACGTTTGTGTTGATGCCAGCACTTGTCGTAACGGCACCACACATTCTTTGATCACCAACTCTATGGGCTTTAGGCATTCTTTCTTGGTCTACCTCTACCACGTTTAACAGGCGCAGGTTCTTCAACCTTGACCTCTTTAGTTTCTGGAATATTTATGACGACCATATTGTGTTGGTTTGTGATACCTGTAGAACCAAATCCACCTGCTCGGCTGGTCTTTGGTAGTGGTCGTGCTGGTGTTTCTTCGACGGTGTATTCCACATTCTTAACAAGTTCCGCCTGGGCGATACGGTCACCGTTCTCAATGGTAACGGCATTACCAGAGATATTGTGAAGTATGATAAACACTTCCTCAACGTAATCGGAATCAATCACACCTTCGGCATTAGCAAGGACTAGACCCTGCTTTAGAGACGTTCCGGAACGAGCGTGGAGACGCACGGAGAAGCCTTCTGGTATATCCATGATACACCCCGTTGGAATGAGCGCCCGCTCACCTGGAGCGATGGTAAGACGATCCTTCATCTCTCTGGAGAAAGGCTTATTCATATGAGAATAACCCTTATAGCTATTCTTTCCTGCGGTCTGAAAGGCTAGGTCAAAACAGGCTGATTGTGCCGTCTGGTGTTTAGGAAGCTGGACGGCAGGATTTGTTTTCCATATTCTCAATGTTGTCATAACGAACTCACTTTCTTATTCTGTATCTGAAAAACGTTTCTTTCCCAATGAATACTTAGCAACTAGATTCCATTCACCCTTCTCACCATAAGATATGATCTTGATACGGTTAAGAGGTGTTAATGGTTCTTGTGATTTGCTTGGTGTGACTAGAGTTACTAGTCCCCATTCTGCCAATAGATTAGCGATAGTGTTTCTTCTACCACGATCTTCTTCTGAGAAGTCTGTTGGTTTTCCATCCAACATAAACATCTCCTTGAAATGAACGAGATAGTAGTGGCCTTGCTTATGTAGAATATGACATGACTGATAGAGTGTCTTATCTTTCTTAGACGCTACACCAATACGGGTTAACGTCTCTTTCACCTTAAGGAAGGCCTGAGGGTCCGGAAGTTTAACTTCCACGAACTCGTCTAGGTTTACTGTCATTTGTGCCACCTTTGTCGATTGCTTTTCTTATTGTTTCGAGTTGGTTAGCGTCCAGTAGAACCAATGCTTCTCGGGCCTTTTCGTTAGAATAGTTATAGTATTCTTTGACGGCTTCTAAGTCATCAATGGTCTCACGCTTCTCCCACTTGCGAAAAGGCCTTTTATAGCCTCTCACTGTATTTAGCAAATACTGGTATTGCATGGATGCAGGTAAACCAGGATTCTGGTTCATTTCATTTGCTTGAAGAACGCAATCGTAGTGAAACGAGAGAGCCCGGTTCACTACGAAAGCTGGATAGTCCTTGTCGTTTTCAAGGACGTTCTTCTTTGTTTGAAGAATGGATGGAATCAAATCACGAAACACATCCATTACTTCACCTCACATTCTACCATCAATTCAGTTAGACATGCGACCAAGTTCAACTCTTGATCAGCGACGAAAGCGGACTGATACTGATACTTAGCAAGAGTAACCACAGCCATTGGCACACTCTCGGGCTTTAGATAGTTACAAAGGTTATCATAGATTGATCTAAAGATACGGCTCTGGTCAATGTCAGAGTTATTAACAACCCACTTACGCATGGTTGAAAAGTCTTTATCTTTAAGAGCCTTGATTAGATCATCAAGTTTTCTTACTGATTCAACTTGACTAAGAACACCAGCATCAATGTTTCCAGAAGTAGAATACCTTTGTAACTCGTTAAGAGTCCTACGATAGTCTGGGAAATAGCGTTGAACGATCTTACCCAATACATCTTTGTCATATGTAATGCCTTCTTCTGTTAAAATGTTTGACAGGCGTTTAAACATCTGCGCTGCCATCTTGGCCTTCTCATCACCTTTTAGTGCGAAGTCAACAACGGAACAGCGAGAGTGAAGGGCGTCAATCAGACGAGCCTTAAAGTTGCAGGTGAAAATGAAAGAACAGTTTTCAGAAAACTCCTCGATTGCACCACGCAACCCCGCCTGTGCTTCTGGTGTAAGATAGTCAGCCTCATCAAGGATGATAACCTTACGACCACCAGTCAATGAAACTGTAGAAGCATAGCCTTTGATCTTTGTGCGAAGGACATCGATACCTCTTTCATCAGAACTATTGATGAATAGAAAGTTACAACCAATCTCCTCACACATGGCTTTGGCGACTGTGGTTTTACCACAGCCTGCCGTACCAGTCAACATTAGATTAGGGATATTACCCTCTGTCACATACTCCTGAAAGACTTTCTTGAGTCGATCAGGCAAAATACAGTCCTCAATCTTGTGAGGACGGTATTTCTCAACATATAAAAATTCACTCATAAAAACTTCCCTATCACGAATCCTATTCCACCAAAAACTATAGCGCCAATAACAATCGCCGCTATAATACGTCTACCAATTTCATAGGCGATCATATCACCTAAATCACTCATAGAGCGGTCTTTTCCATTACGGTTGAATAGAACTCCTCAAAGTCGGTGTTCTCCTGAACCTCGTCCTTGAAGTTAGCCTTAAAGTAGGCACGAGACATGCGACGGAATAGCTTCTTATCGATGCCTAGCTTGTCGCATACCTCATTGGTAGTTTCTTTCTGTAGTTCACGCTCGGCACCAACACGGGTCATGGAGTCATTCATCTCCATAACTGCCTTTCGTAGTGTCTTGCGATCTTCTTCGGTAAGACCCTGAACCGAACGCTGCTGCTGGTTATGTCCAATCATACTCATTAGTTCACCTCGATAACTGCTGATGGATTAATACAGACTGCGGTTGTTACATAAACGCCGCCGGCATCTTTACATTTATTTTCGTTACTTATTGTAAGATATATGTCTGCTGCTATTGTAGCAATCCACAATACAAACACTACAAAAATAATTTTTTCCATTACTTGGTCTCCAAAGCAATGAAATACTTTAGATTGTTATTGACATTGACAAACTTGGCAAAAGCACCTGCCTGAATTTCAACGTTGTAATCATCAGGAAGGAACTTGAGGTTTTCAGTCTTGAATGTAGCAACAAAGTCCTTGCCAGCATAGTCACCAATCTTAACAGAACCATGATTTGAAGTATCGTTTGCCTTCTCGTGGATCTTGATAAGAAGTTCTCCATCCTTACCAATGACAGATAGGTTTGGAATAGAATTGACCATTGCTCTCTTGATCCAGTTCTGATAAGATGCATTGAGTAAGGTAAACTTAACATCAACATTCTTTAGAGCAAGTTCTTTTTCTGGCGGTGTGATAACGAGGTTTGGTGAACAACCAAGATAGTTGAACTTCATTTCACCGTCAAAGATGCTAACAGAATCCTTCTCAAAGGTAATCTCTGTATTCTTAACTAGTGTAATGTTAGAAAGAAACTGATTGAGGTCATAGATACCAAACTGTGAAGGAATCTCATCCTCAAGAGTTGCCTCAACAAGAATGGACTTTTCAGGAGAGATAGTCTTTTGAACTTTACCTGGATTTAGAACAACACCTGAATTGATCGAGGCAAAGTTCTTGAGAACGGATAGCGTATTGTCACTTAGAATCATAATATACTCCTTGTTATTAAACTTGATGATGAAAGATGGTACGAGGTTTTTCGAGTTGTGTCAAGGTGAATTTTACATTGTCCTTCAAGTTTTCTAATGTGCTATCATTGATCATTGTATAATCCACAGGCTGGTCATTCCATGCCGTTTCTGATATGTGCATCTTAGAAAGTTCTTCTGGTGTAGGATCTTCACCACGACGGACACGAATGATAACACCGCCGGCACTCCGAACAAAATCGATTTCGTTTGGAAAGCGCACATCGGATATAACCACATTCTCATATCCTTGTATGCGCTTTTCTAGAGCGGCAATCCAGATGTTATCTGCAATTCCGTGTCTACAGGCTTCTGTGCCAAACTTTTGTAAGATTAGCCTAGGAGTAACCTCATAACCAAACTTGTGTGACCACCAGGGATCGACACGCTCACGAAAGGTACGGGAGGCATTCGAGTCGCCTTCTAGTAACCCTCGTGGCCACACAAAGATTTGTGACACAGCATCCTTTAAAGCATCAGCAAAAGCAAACTTGGTGTATTGGTGATCTCTCACCAATATGTCACCGACTGTGCCCTTGCCGGAACCGATGTATCCGACAAGTCCTATTATCATCGTAGATTACCACTCAATGCAGCAACGGCAGGAAGATCACCTTGGAAGCCATATGTTCCAACGTGGGTTGTTTTCATCCATGGGCAGAGCCAAATCTTGATACCAATCTTTCTTGACCACTGACAGAACATATAGTCCTCTGAAAGATAACGATGTGACTCAGGATCAATAACTGTATCAAAGAAAGCATGAATGTAACGTGAACCATCAAAGTTAGCCTGACCAACATGATCTGGCTTATAGTTCAATTCTGGGTATGCTTCTTTAAACTTGTCAAACACTTCACGCTTGACCATCATATAACCTGTACCAATCTCCATAACTTCGACTGGTTCAGTTACACGGAAAGATGTGGTACCTGGAACAGGATTGAACACAAAGTCACCTGTAACCTGGTCTAGTTCATTTGGAGTAAAGCCATCACGCAACTTGATCTTGTCATTATCAACTACACTATTCTTCTGAATAGCATTGACAATGTTTGACCAGTTGATTGACTTCTTTGGATAAGGACCGCCGATGATATCTTTGTCTAATGCTAGGAGTGCTAGAACATCCTGTGGATTGAAATTGATATCAGCATCGATGAATAGTAGATGGGTGCAACCAGAACGTAGAAACTCATCAACCAAATAGTTTCTTGCACGAGTGATTAGAGACTCATTAAAGATGAATGAGAAACGACATTCAATGCCATACTGGATGCAGATTGCTTGAAGATCAAGACATGCTTTGGCATAAAGACCAAGACACTGGCCACCGTAGCAAGGTGTGGCAACAAATAACTTTTTCTTTCTCAAATCATCAGTAGAGATTTTGATTTCCATATTATTCTCCATACACGAAAAGCGCAGGAGCAAAACTGCCCCTACGCTTTTATATAGTAAAGTTTTAAGTATTAACCAGCAAAGCGATAGAAAGCGGTGCGCTTGCCATCAACGTCACGGTAGTTGGTGTAAATGTTATACATTTCACGAAGATCATAAACACGCTTTGAAACGTTCTCACGAGGAACACGAGCCATACGAGCAACTGCATCAGCAGTAATGCCAGCACCCTTGTTATAGCGGCGAAGAACGTTTTCAATCTTCTCAATCTGAGTCTTACGTGGTGTAGCCATAATATATTTTCTCCATTCAAAGTTATCGGTGTTGGTGGTCGTGAAAGGAAAGGACCCGTGTATAACCACCAACACCATTTTATTATACACGGGTATTCTTGTGTTACTTAGAAAGCTACCTCAACAGTATCTTCGGCACTCGCCTGTTCAGCCACAGGAGCCGGATCAACCGTCTCGTCCACTTTCTTGTAGAGTTCCATGAAGGCATTTTTTGTATCCACATCAAAACGGTTTAGACAAAGTTCGATAGCCTTGACCTTATTCTGGCCAAAGATGCCATATGCCTCACAAATGTGGACAAGACGGCGAGTTGAGATGATTTCAGACAAAGCACCTTCATAGAAGGACTTGCGAATAACATCAGCCCAAGTCACCAACTTATCAACAAAGTCAGTGGCTTCAATACCAGAAGAACCAAGGACATTGTTAAGGATCTTGCTTTCGATCTTAGCAGAAGGATATTCCTGTTCCATTGTAATGGAGAAACGCTCAAGAAACGCTTCATTCATAACATTGGTACCGATGAAACGACCATCATCAGAGCCTTTGCCTTTAGTGTTAGCAGTAGCAATGACATTGAAGCCAGCAGCAGGAT
>Ga0208362_1000217_pt1 | contig 19779 bp, 17 predicted proteins | sample LakMenEpi13Oct10_FD_150693 | JGI IMG/M metagenome (GOLD analysis project Ga0208362, IMG submission 150693) | Freshwater microbial communities from Lake Mendota, WI - 13OCT2010 deep hole epilimnion (SPAdes) | ecosystem: Environmental > Aquatic > Freshwater > Lake > Epilimnion/Euphotic zone ... | reverse complement strand
TATTTGTTACGGTATCTGCAATATTGCAATAAGGATACAACCTAATGGATTTACAATTATTCACAATAGAATCTGTGTCTGTATTATATTTTGTAGCTACTTCTTGTCTTATTTTTTCTACACCACCAGATTTAAGAAGTCTTTGTAATTCTGAAGGATTATATTTATTTGGATCTGTGTAATACAAATAATTACCCCAAATTTTTCCTTTTTCAGCATATTCCTTAGTAATATAGACATCTGAATCTATTCTTTCTTGTGTTGGATTTTTTGTTCGACTATCTAATGCATTATAAAAGTCATTCAAAGTACTAACAGCAAAAGCTTGAGAAGAAATAAATAGTAAGAATAAAAAAGCTGAAATTAATACTTTTGAGATTAATACTATTTCTTGAGAATTTTGTTTTTTTGAATAATTCTTCATACTAATAATATTCATAGATTTTTATTACACAACAAAGACTATTTGAATTTACAAACTTTCTAACCCATTCTTTAAACCCATAATCAGTTTGTTTTATCCCTAAAATCCATTCTTAACTAATCAATAAAATCGAGTTAATCAGTAAATCTAGAAAAATTCATACATAACTCTTTTATTTAACTTTTTCACCATCAATCCAAACTCCATTAATAAAAGAAGAATTAAGTTCAGTCAAAAGAAATTGATATATACTGTCGGAATTATTAGATAGCATTTTCAGAACAATACTTATTTTTTCTTCACTTAATTCAAAGCTTACAAAATCAGCTTTTTTATTTTCTTCTAAACTACCTATTTCTTTTTCTAAACCAAGAATTTTCGCCGCATCAAATGTAATTCCTCTAAATAAATCCTCAGCGGAAATATCAAATCCATGTGATTTAAATATTGACCAAGTACTTTTGATTTCATTCAAAATATCCAAATCAGAATTACTTGATAAACCATCGGTTCCATATACAACTTTTAAATTATTATTTTTTATAGTATTAAAATTCAATACTCCATTATTTAAAAAAGCATTACTTCTTGGGCAACTTATAATATTCACTTTGTTTTTTGCAATCAGTTTAAAATCATCATTAGAAGCTTTAGTTAAATGTGTTGCAAGCAAATTATCATTAAGACAATCAATACTATCTAAATACTTAATTGGAGTTATATTTTTAATACTATTTAAACAAATTTGACTAACATTCAATAATTTATATAATTCAGATAAACCAATTGATGGATAACCTAAGTGGGTTAAATCAGACTCAAAATCAAATTCTGCTAAATGAATTAATAATTTCTTCTTGTGTTCAATTGACCACTTAGAGAGCTTTTTCATTAACTCTATTGAAACATTGTATATAGAATGAGGCGAAAAAGTAAAACTTATATTCTTACTAGTATATTTTTCTTCTAATTCTAATAATTTTGCTTGATACTTTTCAAAAATTTGTTGAGAAAGAGAATCATTATTACCAAATACTTCTAAACCAATTAAAGCTTTTATTTTTGATTTATTGATTAGATCTATTGACTCATCAAATGGTGTATTTTCAACTATAAAAGTAGTACCAGAATTAATTACTTTATCTATATTATTTTGAGCAATTTGTTTTTTATTTTCAGAAGAGAAATTTCTAGACTCAAAAACCAAATTCTTTATCCAATCTATTTGTTCATTATTCTTTACAGGGGAATAATTATTAGTATATGAAATATGAATATGACTATTTATAAATCCAGGCAAACATATACTATTTTTTAATTGAATAATTTGATAATTTTCAGAAATTGAATTCAAATTTTCTTTAATTTCTGATTGCAATCCTATTTCTTGGATTTGTCCATTCTCTATTAATAAATATCCATATGGAATCACACCATTTGAGCCAAAAGAAACTATTAAATCAAAGAAATATAAGGTTTTCACGAAAATTTTGTTCACTAAGTTTATTAATTTATACTTTAAATTATTGAAATAAAATTAAATCTAAAAATAAAAAAATTACCAAATTCAAAAATTTATACTGAATAATTTAGATAATTAATGATTCAAAAAGGAAAACCTATACCTACTGATCTAATACCTATTGAAGATTGGGTATATGAAAATTTTTTAAATCAAGTCTTTAATAGTCAATCACTTAATTCTGCTCGTCATAAAATTTCGTCTATATTACCTGAATGGAATTATCTAGATAATCACTCTAAAGTCAAATATCTCGACTCTTTTCACGAAACTTTCTTTACAAAATTTTTTCCAAAACCTGTTTGCAAATTAACTTTTAGCCGAGTCAGATTTGCAGCCACTTTTCACGCTAATGACTGGTGTATGCAGTTTTCGGAAAATGCTTTATCTCACAATTTCGAACCAATTTTTGCTGTATGGCTTCATGAGAGTTATCACGCATTTTTACATTTTTTATCTTTACGTCTTTTAACTGAAGATTCAACCGAAATCTTAAATCCTCCACAAGCTGTAATTCAGATTGCCACGAAATATCCTCTTGCAAAGAATGATTTGGTGCCAGTCACTTTTGCAAAACGTAATTTAATTGGAATGCTTGACAGGTCGCTTGGTCAAAATTCAGGTGGTAAATACATTACAGCCAGAATCGGCAATGAAACCATTAATCACAGCAATGCAAATCCAATGACTGGTATTGGATGGGATAGTTACTATTTAAATGTTGAAATTATTGTTGAGAATTTGACAGAAGCAAGCATGAAAAAAATTCTCCCTCAATACAGATATAAGAGAAGCTATGTAAACTCGCAAGAATATATAAAGCGCCGTTTAAATGGGATTGCTCCCGCCTATGCAAATCATTAAATTCAAGATTTCAATAATCTAATGACTCATTCAAAACAATTTTTATTTTTTATCTAAATGAAATTAAAGCTTTTTATAAACTCCTCTTTCCTAATTCAAAACTAAATTTTTAAAGTGACTTTTTTATAAAAAGGCTGATTTTCCTAACTTTTAGGGTTTTAAACTTTTAACCATTTGCCCCTAATACAACTACTTTTATTAATAAATAAAGAAAAGAAAAGAAAAACATATAGGAAAAGGGTTGATTTTAAAGGGTTTAAAAAGGTTTAAAAAGTTTTTTCACAAAAGGGTTGACTCTTCGTTTCTTTTTAGTTAGTATTATTCAGCTGAGATTTCAGCGCAGAACTTTGAAAAACTTAGATAAGACAGCCAAAACGTCAAGAATTTGAGTAGAGCAGGACTTCTATTGTGATTTCCGTGAACTTTTAAGTTCATAAATTATTAGAGTTTGATCCTGGCTCAGGATGAACGCTGGCGGTACGCTTAACACATGCAAGTCGAACGGGTAGTAATACCAGTGGCAAACGGGTGAGTAATGTACAGGAATCTGCCATTAGGTGGGGGATAGCTCGGGGAAACTCGAATTAATACCGCATAATGCCGTAAGGTAAAAGCTTTATGCGCCTTTTGATGAGCCTGTATTCGATTAGCTAGTTGGTGGGGTAATGGCCTACCAAGGCTACGATCGATAGCTGGTCTGAGAGGACGATCAGCCACAGTGGAACTGAGACACGGTCCACACTCCTACGGGAGGCAGCAGTGGGGAATTTTCCGCAATGGGCGAAAGCCTGACGGAGCGATACCGCGTGTCGGAAGACGGCCTTAGGGTTGTAAACGACTGTCGGAGGGGAAGAAAAAAATGACGGTACCCTCAAAGGAAGCACCGGCTAACTCTGTGCCAGCAGCCGCGGTAAGACAGAGGGTGCAAGCGTTATCCGAATTTATTGGGCGTAAAACGTCTGTAGGCGGTTCATTAAGTCTTAAAGTTAAATGGTTGAGCTCAACTCAGCTTTGCTTTGGATACTGATGAACTAGAGTGCGTTAGGGGTTATTGGAATTCCCGGTGTAGTGGTGAAATACGTAGATATCGGGAGGAACTTCAGTGGCGAAAGCGAATAACTGGGGCGTAACTGACGCTGAGAGACGAAAGCGTGGGGAGCAAAAAGGATTAGATACCCTTGTAGTCCACGCTGTAAACGATGAGTACTAGGTGTTGTAGAAATCGACCTCTGCAGTACCGTAGCTAACGCGTTAAGTACTCTGCCTGGGAAGTACACTCGCAAGAGTGAAACTCAAAGGAATTGACGGGGACCCGCACAAGAGGTGGAACATGTGGTTTAATTCGATGCAACGCGAAAAACCTCACCTGGACTTGACATGTTAGGAACCTGAGTGAAAGCTTGGGGTGCCCGCAAGGGAGCCTAAACACAGGTGCTGCATGGTTGTCGTCAGCTCGTGTCGTGAGATGTTGGGTTAAGTCCCGCAACGAGCGCAACCCTTGTTGTTAGTTGCCATCATTAAGTTGGGCACTCTAGCGAAACTGCCGGTGATAAACCGGAGGAAGGTGGGGATGACGTCAAATCAGCATGGCCCTTACGTCCAGGGCTACACACGTGTTACAATGGATGGTACAATGGGCTGCTACACTGCGAGGTGATGCGAATCTCATAAAGCCATTCTCAGTTCGGATTGTAGTCTGCAACTCGACTACATGAAGTTGGAATCTCTAGTAATCGTGGATCAGAACGCCACGGTGAATACGTTCCCGGGTCTTGTACACACCGCCCGTCACACCATGGGAGTTTGTCACGCCCAAAGTCGGTGACTCAACCGCAAGGAGAGAGCCGCCTAAGGCAGGGCAAATGACTGGGGTGAAGTCGTAACAAGGTAGCCGTACCGGAAGGTGCGGCTGGATCACCTCCTTTCTAAAGGCTATACATTTTTTCTGAACTTGTTTCAGTAATCTTGTATCTTTAGTTGTCGATTGCTAATGAAGCAAATAGGTAAAATATACTAGTTCAACTCAGAGCCTATTTTGTGGAAGCAGACGTTTTGACTGTCTTATCTGTGTTTTTTAAGTTTAATTTCTAAAACTTCTACATTCTAATTTAGATATATTTCTAATTTATTGTCTTATTCATATAATTCCAATACATTTGTATTGTTTGAGAAATTTTTTATTTGCGAAGCTAAACTATTTGTTGAATTAACAAATATCGTTTATGCCGATAATTTTCAGCACAAAATAATTTCTGAAAATTAAATGAAAGAAAAGACGAGATGGATGTTTATTTTCTAGTTTTAGTCAAAATTAAGAGATCTAGAAACAATAATAGAAGTTTTAATAGGATCATTTTTAAGTCAACCTTTAATTAGGTCAAATAGTTTTGGAATCGCTAGATTTATTGATAGATTGTCCAAATCAAACTTTGATGGTTAGACCTGAATATCCTATACTTCCTCTTCTAAAGCTAAAATAGCAATAGTTTTTATCACAAATTAGTAAAAAATAAAATTGAAAGCCGAAATAATTTGTATTGGTACTGAGCTTTTACTTGGTCAAATTGTAAATTCTAATGCAGCTTGGATTAGTCAAGAATTAGCTTCAATTGGAATTGATTGTCATTTTCAAACCGTAGTTGGTGACAATAAAGACCGAATAAAGGAAAGTTTAGAAATAGCTCTAAATCGAGTAAATATAATTATTACAACTGGTGGACTCGGTCCGACTTCGGATGATTTAACAACTGAAACATTGGCAGAATTTTTTGATGAAGAAATGATTTTGGATCAAGAAGTTTTAGAAAAAATCGAAAAACTCTTTTTGTCTCGAAATTTATCAATGCCAGAAACAAATCAGAAACAGGCTTTACGTCCGAAAAGTGCTGAAATTCTCCCAAATCCTTCTGGAACGGCTCCAGGCATAATATGGAATGTTTTAGAGCTTTGGCATCTTAAAAATAATATTCCCAAATCTGAAAATGAGCTAAAGCTCCCGCCTCACGGCAATCCTTATAAGGGGGAGTTTCAAGAGCATTTAAAAAAAGAAAAATTAATAATGACTTTTCCTGGAGTTCCAAGAGAGCTTCACGAAATGTGGAAAGAAATTGCTTTTCCATTTTTATCTACAAAATTAGCTGGTGAAAAAAAACTATTTTTTAAAGAAATTAAATTTTATGGAATTGGTGAATCTGCCCTTGCTGAAAAAGTTCAAGATTTATTAGATCTTACTGATCCAACTGTAGCTCCGCTTGCAGGTAATGCAGAATGCAGGCTAAGAATAGCTACAAAGGCAAATAATCTACAAGATGCGGAAATTAAATTAAAAGAAATTGAAAATAAAATTGGCGAAAGAGTCGGTGAATTTATTTATGGTTACGATTCAGACTCACTTGAAAGCATTGTAGGAAATATTCTCAAACAAAAACAAAAAACATTAGCAGTTGCCGAATCTTGTACAGGAGGCTTGATTAGTGAAAGACTTACCAATATTTCAGGGAGTTCAGCTTACATAAAGCTCAATGTTGTCACTTATTCAAATGAAAGCAAAAATCAAATATTGAACGTAAAAAATGAATCTCTCGCAAAATACGGAGCAGTAAGTGAACAAATAGCACTGGAAATGGCTCAAGGAGTGAGAGATTTGGCAGGCTCAGATTATGGATTATCAATTACGGGAATAGCTGGACCAGGTGGTGGCTCTATTGAAAAGCCGATTGGAACAGTTTTTATTGCATTTGTTGGTGATGGTTTTCAAGAAATAACAAAACTCAATTTAGGTATTTTAAATAAAAATAATTCAGACAAAAATCGATTGGATATTAAATGGAAGTCTTCGCAAGAGGCTCTAAATCTTGTAAGAAAAATTTTACTCAAAATAAATTAAAAAAAATAATCAAAATACCTTGTTAGGGCAAACCTTGACATTGGAACAATCTAATTAACAAAAAAGTCTGAATTTATCTAAGAGCACTTCTGTATATTTTTATTTTTGTTGTCTTGAATCATTTTTGAGCTGAATTTTTTAAGTTTCAAATTTTGATAATTCAGATTTTATTTAAATGTTTTGAGCCACACGGAGTTAGAGGGAATTTTTAATGAGCTTACTTACAAAAACTATGAATTTTATTTCTAAACCTAATTTGCCAAATAAGCCATCAAATGAATCTAGTCAGCCAAAAATACAAAGCGGCCCATTAGTTCCCTCATTTATTGAAGTAGTTTCTACGAGTTTAAAAACAAATCAATCTGTAAAAAATACTCAATTTCAACCATCCAATTCTCAAACTGTTCAAAATCAATCAGAGATCAAAAAAATGACTCAAACTTCTCAAAAAGAAAGCCCAAAGACAATTTTCTTAAGCAGAAAAAACATTGCTGAAAAAACTACAATTAGTCAACAAATTAATCAGCAAATTGGTAAACAAATTGAAGAATCATCAAAGAAAGATGCTTCGCTCGAAAATTATGTTGATTGCCAAATCTCAATTCAAGATGAAAGTAACACTTATTTAGGAAATCCAATTTCTAGACAAATTAGTATTCTCCCTGATGAGCTTGAAGATTTGATTTTGTTTATTGAGCAGGTAGAAGAAAGACGCAGAACCCAAGAAAAACAAGGGCAGGAAAAAAGATCAGCAGATATTGCTAAGAAAATTGCTTCTCAAAAATTAGGAATTGAATTCCTTAGAGAAAGTTCGATTTTATCTGATGATGGAGGAGAAACATGGAATCAAATTATTTCAATTTCAGGACAAAATGGAGATGAAGAAATTGCGCAGGTTTTGAATTTTCAGAATCCTCAGCATTCATGGATTTTAGAAACATGGCTTTCTCAGCAAGCAGTTTCATGGACGATTAAGCGTTATTCTCCAACTCCTGAACAAATTATTTATCAGGTTAGTTTTGGTTTCCCTGATCAAACTTTCTTGGAAGCCGAAGGACCTAGTCGTGAAGGTTCAATTCTTGCAGTTGCTGAAGATTTATTGAGCTAATCAAGGCTTTATAATTAAAAAAGGTTGTCTCTGAAAAGGTAAAGAGAAATGATTAATGTAGAAGCAATAAATCAAGATCCAGCTCTTAAAATATTGTATGCGGCTTTTGTGGCTTTGGATGAGCACAGGAAAAGGGATTTTGTGGAGTTTCTTCAGGCTCAATTTGTGAATTCAAAAGAAGAAGTCATTGATTCATACGTTCTAAGCAAGGAAAAAAACAAAGATTTGTATAAGCTTCTTGCACAATGAAAAGAAATATTTCCTTAGAGGAAGCACTTTATATTCATAGGGATCTTATCAATTCTTTTGGTGGATCTCATGGAGTTAGAGATATGGGACTGCTTGAGTCTGCTCTCATGAGACCAATGTCAGGTTATTACAAAGATATAATCGAAGAAGCTGCTGCCTTGATGGAGAGCCTAGCAATGAATCATCCTTTTGTTGATGGAAATAAAAGAGTAGCTTTTGCAATCACAGATTCTTTTTTGAGAATTAATGGATATTTTATTGATTGCAAAGCCATAGAGACTTATGATCATTGGATTTATCTGTTCGAAAAGAAAGAGTTTAATTTTGTAAATATTGAGAAGTGGCTCAGAGAAACAGTAAAGCAAAACAAGAATAAAGAAATCGGCTGAAGATTTATTGAGCTAATACAAAATTATCAAGTAAAATTTTAATTCTTTGTTTTAAGAATTGAATTTTATTGATTATGGCAAGTTCAATGCTTACTAGTGGTACTTTTTTCTTAAATGGAGGCTCAATAGAAGATTCTATTAAGCAAGATAATTGGCTTCAACTGAATAACTCTTTAACCAGAGAGCAAAAATTGTCTCTAGGTAAATTTCACAATTTGTTCTTTCCAAGCCATTTAATTAAGCTTCCTTGTGGAGTAAATGGACATAAGCAAGTGAAAGATAAGTTGGCAGTTTATCTTTTAGACACTTTTCCAGAAAATGCGGAATTAACTTCATTTATCAATTCAATTACAGACTCTATAGAAAAGCACAATCTTTATTTATTGGGAGCTAACGAAATTAATGATCCGAAGAATGAAAGTTTTAAAAAACTTTGCGTTGATTTCTTTTCATTGGAGCAGAATAGAGATTTACTTGAACACATTCAAAATGCAGGGGGTAAATTACCAATTTTACTTAAAGCCTTTAATCAACAGACTGGGCTTTCAGAAATTGATAATCTTTCATCAGAAGACTTTGCTAAACAGTTACGAGAATATTCCAAGTTGTGTGTAATTCCTGCTTGTGGTGGGACTTCGGCGTGTGGATATAGTCATAATGAAGAATTGCCTGTATCAGAACAAACTATATCTTCCACCCGTTCTAGTTATTCGTCTACTCAATCAACCGTAACTCAAACCACTCAAGCATCTTCAAATTTATCTTCTTCCAGCAGATCGCAACCTTCTTTTTCAGGAAATTCATCAACACGTCCAACAAAGCCAACTAGTTCAGGAAGTTCGGTAGGAAATGATGGTTCTGGTGGAGGTGGTTCTCACTCATGCGGAGATCCTGATTGCAACGTAGATCATGGCAAAAAAATCGAGACAACAGAATTACCTCATAATCCAAATGTTTGTACGGATGAGAATTGCACAATTGATCACAATCTCTCAGCACCAAAAAGTCCAGCTCAATCAATAAAGAAAAATGCGGTTTGGGCTTGGGGAATATTTGCCGCTTGTGCGCTTGGTTTAATCGCCTTGATTGTGAATGGAATAATGAATAAAAAAGATGAATCTGAGGTTTCAATTGATTTAAATAAAATTTCTTCTGACAATCAAACTCAAAGTTCAATTAATTCTATTCAATCGGTTATTGCAAAGCAAAAATCATTAACTTCACCAAGTCAACAAATAGCGAGAAAAACCAACAGCAAAATTATTCCGATTTCTTCTTCATCGTCACGCTCGCCTCGCGTAAATAGTCAGGCTGTAACTCAGACAAAAAATTCACAGAAAAACTCGCAAGATCCGAATCCTCAGAATCAAGCAGCTTAATCATAAATTCAGAGAAATTATTTACCCCCCGACCCCCTTCTAGGGGCGAGCTAAGGAGTTGAAACGCTTCATCAATAACGATAGAGTTATACCCCCCAACCCCCTTGTAAGGGGGAGCTAAAGAGTTGATAGCAGGTTGATTTTGGATTGCCTCTGATTCTTTGACTAAATGGGCGGGCTCAATGATTTTATTTGTTTTTGAATCATAACTTTCCTTGAAATAACTAAGTCCACCTTTTAAGTAAATGGTTTGAGAAGTCTCAACATCTTCAGCACTTTGAAAAAACAATCCGCTTGATTTTAATTTTCTATAAAACAAATAAAGTAAATTAAATTTATAAATTTTCAGGCCAAAATCTGATAAGTGTATTTCCCCGTTTAAAACCCCAGAATCATTATTATCATTAGAGAAAAAATTTTGTAAATCTGGGTTTAAATTTGTGGGAACTTTTTTATTTGCTTGAAAAACGGAAGATAAACAAATAAGTCTTGCGATTACAATTCCAACTCTCAAAGAAGAAAATCCGCCTGGACCTGAGCAGATCGCAATTTGTTTTATATCTGATGGTTTGCAATTTACTTTTTCGCAAAGCTCGGCAATTTTATTTACAAAAAAAACTGAATCGGAGCGTTTGTTTTTTGTTTGATTAGGCTTGTCAAGATCTCTCTTAGTAAGAGGAAGCGCAGAGTCTGTTGTGAGAGCTAATTCATTTCCAGTAAGGCTAATACTTTCAATTGTGAATGAATTTGATTTGTCAGAAACATAGCCAATTGAAGCAGTTGGGTTACGGTTTGCAGTGTCTATTGATAATGTAAATGAATTCATTGGAAAATTAAAAAATTTCTGAATTAAATGGATTAATGATTTTTAAACTTCCTTCAATTAACTGTCCTTGATGAAGGTCTTCGGTGATTAAACAATCACAACCTGCTTCCAGAGAAGAAGAAATAATCATTGAATCGTAAAAAGAGAAAGAATATTTTGCGTGAATTTCAAGGGCTTTAAATGTTGTTTTTGGAGAAGAAGTTATGAAAAACGTCGATTGCATGATTTCATTTAAGAAACTTGACACTTTCTCAGGGCTGAATTCAAATTTCTTTATTAGTACATTTGAAATCTCGTTTAAAACCTGGCTAGAAATAAATATAATTCCTGCCTTTTCTAAGAATGATTTGGAGATCTCTTTCTTAATTTCTGATTCTTTTTTGTTATCTTTCAGAATCTGATAAATCCAAATATTGCTATCAACAAAGAATTTATCTTTCATTTCTTTCTTCTCTGCTAGGAATATTTATATTGTCAACAAGTTTAGCGTTTTTATTGCACCAGTCAAAAAAGCTATTTAGATTTCTGGATGAGCTAATTGAAGCATAATGAATCGGTAATTCTTTTATAAGCCCTTGAACTTTTTGCAATTCATCATCACTTTCTATTTCTATAATTAATTTCATTGCAGTTTTCCTTTTCTTTTGATAATAAACCTTACTTTATATTATTTAGTTATCATTCAATTTCTATTATTTATCTCGGATTATCCACTCGCGTATTGAACAATGAAAAAAGAAGAGTATAAACCTTATCGTTTTAGTGCAGATTTAAGCCAAATAGAAGGCGATCATTTTGTGATGATAAAGCTGGGCTTCTATTGGTATTCTCTTCGTGGGATTTGGGAGTTTTGGCGTTATGCAAAGCTCATCCTCGACTCGACTAAAAGAGCGGAAAAAGAAGGTTTACTCAAATCGGAATATTTTTTGTATTCACAAAATCATGCAGGTTTCATTCAATATTGGAGTTCATTCAAAGCGCTTGAGCAATGGGCTGCCAAAAACAAAGATCACAGTGATTGGTGGAAAGAAATGGAATCTCAAAATAAATGGAAAGATTTTGGTATGTATCATGAAGTCTATGTGCTCGACAAAAACAAGGTTGAGACTGTTTACAATATAGATCCCAAAACAAAGAAAACAGAATTTCCAGGATTAGGAGCTTTTCTTCCGCATCTTGCTCCAACAAAATATCGCGCCAGAGATAGATTTATTGAAGATCCAAAAGAGTAGGAATTTGCTTGGTGGTCTCTCAAGATTCTAATGCAACACCTTGAAGGAGTTCACTGAGAACTTCGTTAGCTTGGGTTTTCACCTAAGAGAAGTGTGCTTTTCCCATTTTAAGAACCCATTGTTGTAGATATTAAAATTTTCGAATTTTACAAATAAACTTAGTATTTTGAACTATTACTCTTAATTCAAGCGCCTCCGTCAACGTTTTATCTTGTATTTGTATGCCCAAAAATATTAATTTAGTAGATTTTAGATATAGAGAAAAGGAGTTTAATTTGTTTCTTTAGTAGGGTATATCAGAATACAAACCAAAGCTATCCTCTCTTTATTCCAAAACCCGTATGAGCTCTGAACAAACTTATTTGTTTCTTTCCATATTGTTTGTTTTACTTATGGCCTTTCCTTTTGTTTTGTCTTTCTGTGTAGATAAGTACACTCAGAAAAAATCTGCTGAAACAATTGACGATGAATGGCAAGAATTTGGATATACCGATCTAAGGAATGATGGATATGAGCTTTTAAGAGCGATAAGAGATACTTCTAAATGGCTATCTGTAGAATTCGCATTTCAAAATGAAAAGAGAGAGCTAATTGGAACATGGCTTAGTAAATCAAGAAGCTACTCACGAATAATTGCCAATGATCAAATGTTTGAAATTTTTCTTCAAACAAGCGGTGTTTTAGGAAATGTATATGGAGGAAAAGTTGGTGGTCAGCTTAAGAATTCAATTGTTTTTAAGCGCACGAAGAGTAATGAGGTAATTGCGGAAACTAACTGTTGGGAAATTCCTTTATCCAAAAAATTATTTGTAGGCGATGTTGTTTACACGATTAAGCAAAACCTGTTAAGTAACGATTTATTAATTGAATCACCAGATAAGCAGATAGTGGCTATAACTAAATTAGCTGTGGGAGGCGGAAAATCCTTGGCGTTAATAAAATCAGATTTGTCGTTTGAACTAAAATTATTTATTCTTCACCTTTCGATACTTACTTAAAATGGGTACATCCAGAAATTCGACAGTAAAGATGTAAGGGTAAAAAGCTGGTCTCAATCTTCCAACGCAACAGTTCCCCTCTCCCCTGGACTATGCGAATGACAAAAATATATTTCGATTCCAATCCTTTTGGACATTTTGCTTCAACTCTTTAACTTTGACGCTATTTGTATTGAGGTATCGCGTTGATTTCCTGAGATTAAGCTTTTGTAATTAGTCTTGGATTGGCGGAGACATTTACCTCCTGCTTGCAGTTTGGTCAAAGTCTTTTAATGCATTTTGGAGTTTTTTCAAGCCATCCATAGCACATTTCAACTTTACGCTTGAATTAAAATCGCTAGATTCTTTATCCTTAAATTCACCTTTTATTCCAGCTTTAATATAGGACTTGGCATATTTCTCAAATTCTGGAGACTTTTTGTAACCATCTAAAATACACAAACATGGTCCTCTGGAGGTTTCCTCGCTATACATCTTTTGCCAACCTTTTTGCTCTAGACTATATTTAGAGCTTCCTATACAGGTCTTCAAGAATGATTCATCCGTTGGGACTGTTGAACAACCCTGAAGTAACACTAAAATGAAAAGCGGTGAAAAGTTTAAGAGCTTTTTAAGTATAACGTTCTCCGATATAGGTTTTGTTTGAGATTATGACTTTAATTTAATTCCCTACCATTTTTGTTAATACGCTTGGGATATCCTTAAGATTCAGAATATTAAAGTTTTCATTCGACACAATGAAGACATTGCAAGCTAGCAAGTAAAATATAGAGATTAGAAATCATTACTCGAAAGATAATCAATAAATGTCAGCTCTCGATAAATATGAGCCAGTAATAGGCCTTGAAGTTCACGCTCAATTAAAAACCAAAACTAAACTCTTTTGCTCATGTGCCAATGAATTTGGGCAGACTCCAAATACAAATGTTTGTCCTGTTTGCCTTGGAATGCCTGGAGTGCTTCCCGTTCTTAATGAACAATCTTTGCAATTAGCAATTAAAGCTGCTCTTGCTCTGGATTGCACTGTAAATGAATATTCCAAATTTGACCGTAAGCAATATTTTTATCCTGATCTTCCAAAAAATTATCAAATATCTCAATATGATCAGCCGCTTGCAGTGAATGGAAAGCTTTCTCTGCCTGACGGATCAACCGTTAGAATTCACCGCATTCACATGGAAGAAGATGCTGGGAAGCTTGTTCATGCTGGTGCTGAGAGATTGCATGGTTCGGCTTATTCATTGGTTGATGTGAATCGTTCAGGTACGCCATTGGTTGAAATTGTGAGCGAAGCCGATATTCGTTCATCAGAGCAAGCTAGGCTTTATGTTCAGGAGCTACGCTTGATTTTGCTTTATTGCGGAGTTTGTGATGGCAATCTTGAAGAAGGCAGTATGCGATGCGATGTGAATGTTAGTTTGCGTCTAAAAGGAACCGAAAAGTTTGGGACAAGAGCTGAAATCAAAAATGTAAACAGCTTTCGTTCAATTCAAAGAGCTATAGAATACGAAATTGAGAGACAGGCTGATTTACTTGATGCTGGGCAGAAAATTGTGCAAGAGACTCGTTTGTGGGAAGAAAATAAAGGCTGTACAATTTCAATGCGTTCTAAAGAAGAGGCTAATGATTATCGCTATTTCCCAGAGCCAGATCTCAGGCCTATAATTCTCGATCCAGCTGAATTGAAAGCAATTAAATTGAATTTACCCAAATTGCCAGCCGAGAAAAGGGAAATTTATCTTCAGGAATATAAGCTGAATTCGGAAGAAGCTTATATCTTGGTTGAGGATTTGGAAAGAGGAGAATACTTTGATCAGACGGTTAAATTGACTAATAGTCCTAAGAAAACTGCCAGCTTAATAAATAATGCAGTTTATGCAATTTTAAATGAAAGCAAAAAGAGCATTGCCGATACAAGGCTCACTCCTGAGCGCTTGGCCAAACTAATTAAGATAATTGAAGATGGAGTTGTGAATGACAGCACGGCTCGCAATGACTTATTGCCTGAATTGTTTGAAACTGAAATTGATCCTTTGGAATTATGTGAGAAAAAAGGACTCAAACAAATTTCCGATGAATCAGCTATTTCTTCTGAGATAGAGGGCATAGTCAAAGATTTTCCAGAACAATTTGCCGAGCTCAAAAGTGGAAAGGATAAGATGAAAGCCTTTTTTGTTGGGCAAGCAATGAAGAAATTCAAAGGAAAAGCTTCACCAAATATCATCAATAAAATATTAGATGAATTGGTTCAAAAGGCCTAATAGATTCAGCGCTTAGCCTCTAGAGGCTTTATTTCTGGGAGAGATTAGTGATAATAGAAAATGTAAATGATTTAGTTAAGCTCTTTCAGGCTTGTATTGCGCCAGTCACTATGATTTCAGGTGCAGGGCTTTTGCTGATGTCAATGACTAATCGTTATGCAAGGTCAATAGACCGAATTCGCATTTTAGTTAAAGACTATGAAATGGCCGTACTGGATGATAGAGATAAAATTGCAGAGCAAATAGTACTTTTGTATATGAGATCTGATTTGCTCAAAAATGTAATTCTCTTGTCTTCGGCCAGCATTTTCAGTATTGTGGTTACTATTCTTTGCTTGTTTTCTATTGCTTTTCTTCACTGGAAGCTTGAAACAATTGCGATTTTGACTTTCGCGACTAGTGCCATTTGTTTGTTGTTTTCAATGGCTTTATTTATTCAAGAAGTAATTATTTCGCTGAATGCTCTCAGAATCGAGGTGCGCACCTTCTTGGATAAACCGAAAGAATGAAGTTATGCATCCCGCCTCATGGCATTTTGTCAGGAGGAGTGAAGAAACTAAGTGTTGATTTTTTGATTACACCTAGAGAATTTCTAGTAATATTTGTTGAATGAATGATGCAAATAAGAAATTAAATAGTCGAGAATTATTTCTCAAGGCTTGTGCGGGTGATTGTGATTTATTTCGTCCGCCTGTTTGGTTTATGAGACAAGCGGGACGTTATTTGCCCGAATATCAGGCTATACGCAAGCAAGTCAAATTTCTTGAGCTTTGTCGTAATCCAGCTTTAGCTGCGGAAGTCTCATTGCAGCCAGTTGAAATTATTGGGGTAGATGCCGCGATTATTTTCTCTGATATTTTGCTTCCATTGGCTGATTTTGGTATTGAAATTGATTTCCCTGAAAGTGGTGGAATAAAAGTTAATTTGCCTGATACGCATAAGCTGTCGAATTTTAAAATCGGCTCTAATATTCAATCAACTATTTCTGCAATCAAGATTTTGGGTGAGAAATTAAAAGAAAAAGATCTGCAGGTTCCAGTTTTGGGTTTTGCTGGGGCACCATGGACATTAGCAAATTATATTTATGAAGGTGGTACTGGCCGAAAAGGTGAATTTAGCAAAGCTAAGCAAATGATTTATGAAAATCCAGCCAAAATAAAAGAATTGCTGCAGGCTTTGAGCGAAATGACAATTACATATTTGCAGGCTCAAATAGAAGCTGGGGCTGAGGCTGTTCAGCTGTTTGATACTTGGGCGGGTGAATTGACGCAAGATGATTATGCGGAATTTGCTTTTCCATTTGCTGAAAAAGTTTTTTCTGAGTTGCCAAGAAATATACCCAAAATTTATTATATGAAAGGTGTTAGTCCATATCTTTCGCAGATCGCTACAATTGGAGCTGATATTTTGAGCGTTGATTGGAAAGTATCACTTACTCAGGCTTGGAATCAGGTTAGCTCAGTGAATGGCAATACGATTAAATGTTTGCAAGGAAATCTTGATCCACTTATTTTGACTACTAATACTTCAATGGTGAAAACGAATACAAAGAAAATTATTGAAGAAGGAAAGACTTTGGGTTGTGGACATATACTCAATCTTGGACATGGAGTTACGCCTGATGCGAAGGTTGACTGCACAAAAGCTTTCGTGATGACTTCCAAGGAATTGGGCTAATTTCATACCCTCAGATTTTATTTGCAAAGTGATTCTGAGTATTTGATTATTGAAACAAGTTAGAGTATGAGCTTATTTTAAAACGGACAATTTAAGATATGATTTCTTGGCTCCTCCTTTCAAGGAGGCGGGGGAGGTAATCTCATAAAGATGGCAGCGGATTTGTAATGCACTCATCTCACCGCTAAGTAAGAGAAACATCTATTTATTCCTTTTCTACCACTTTCGATCCCCCAACCCCCTTATTAAGGGGGATTTCAGAAAAGAAATTGACAAAATCACAATTTATAGAGGTGCCCTAAATATCTTAAAACCTTCTACTATTGAAAGTTGATTTGATGGGTGAGGCAATAAGCAGATGCTGTTAGACATAAGCAAGCGGACAAAACCAATTATTAAGTGGGCAGGCGGAAAGTCTGGACTGCTAACTCAATTCCAAAAATATTTCCCTGAAAACTGCAATCGATACATTGAACCCTTTATTGGTGGTGCTGCCGTGTTCCTCTCACTAAAAGAGAACATTAATGCAATTATCAATGATTCTAATCAAGAAATTATTAGCTTGTACCAAGTAGTGAGAAATAATCCTCATGAATTAATGACGTGTTTGGACAATCTAGCAAAAGACTATTCTGAAGATTTTTATTATGAATTGAGAAAAACCGAATACGAATGCGTGATTCAGAGAGCGGCTAGAACCATTTTTCTCAATAAAGCTGGCTTTAATGGTTTATATAGGCAAAATTCAAAAGGCGGCTTCAATGTTCCTTTTGGTAAAAGACTTAAATGCCCAGAATTATATGAAGCTAATAATTTCCTAGAAGCTTCCGAAAAGCTTAAACATGCCGACTTGAGAAATCAAGACTTTGAAGAAATACTCGAAGAATCCTTGGAGGGAGACTTGATTTATTGTGATCCTCCATATGAACCACTGAACAATACTTCATCTTTCAATGCGTATCAAGCAAATGGTTTTTCTCAGTCCGAACAAATTAGACTTCGAGATGCATGTGTGAGAGCCGCTGAAAAAGGAGCTTTAGTTTTTGTATCAAATTCTACGGCTGATTTTATTCTTGATTTGTATAAAGATTTTGAGATAAAAAGAGTATCTGCCAAAAGAGCAATTAATAGCGTTGGAAACAGAAGAGGTCAAATTGATGAGGTCTTAGCAATAATCGGCTCAAGAAATGAATTCATTAATGGCATTGAGTCAAAATTATTGGTTCATGTCTGAATTTTTTTCAGGGAATCTCTATAAATCAAGATTTTCACCCCCTAACTTCCTCTGGGGGCTCTAAAAAAGCTGTTTCAAAATTCCTTGCAAGAAAATAAAGAGTTTGTAGAAGTCCTGAGGAGAAATCAACCAGACTAAAATTTTGGGATTTGAAAGTAAAATGATTTGAAATGTTCCAGTGATGCTTTTATTTGAATATTAGATATTCTTGCTTGAATGTCAATTTGCCCAGCGGTCTCTCAGAAAGTCTATGGCCAATAAGAAGAAATCAGCTCAGCAATCATCAACTCAGAGATCGTCTGCGGGCTCATCTTCTAGGCGGCCTAATGGTAGCGTACAGAGCAATAGCCAAAGAAATCGTCGAATAGTTGTGCTTTGGAGAGTACGTTTTGTTCAGCTTTGCCTAACTTTATTTTTGATTGCTATTTTTGGTAAAACTTTATTCTTGCAATCGATGAAGGCCTCCGATTTAAAGCGAGCTTCTGAAAGCCAAAAGAGACGCTCATCTCCGACCACGATTTTTAGAGGTGAAATCACAGACAGGAATGGTGTTTTACTGGCAGTTGATACGGCTCGTTTCGATTTGTTTATGAGGCCTCCTGAGTTTAAAGCAGATTCTGAGCAGCTCAAAGAATTAGGCAAGATATTGCAAATCTCAGAAGTCAAACTCGAAGAATATTTGCAATCAAACAAAAAAATCATTAGGCTTGCCAGCTCTCTTAGTCGGTCTAAGGCCGACTCAATTGCTAAGCTCAAAATGTTGGGATTGAATCTTGACCCAATTAATAGTCGTGAATATCCTCAAGGCAAGCTGGCTGCGCATTTGTTGGGTTTTGTCTCGTGGGATTCAAGCGGCAAGGCGGGTATAGAAGAATCTCTTAATACTATGCTCAGGCAAGGCCATTCCGAAATGAGCAAAAAAACTCTTATGCGAGCTGATGGTAGGCCTATTACTCACTCAGTACCGTTGAAGCCTATCATAAATAGTTCATTTGGTCGGCAAATTGAGCTCACAATCAATTCCAAGCTGCAATACAAAGTAGAACAAATTTTGGATGAAAATGTAAACAAATTTAAAGCGAATAAAGGCACAGCAATTGTTATAAACCCTTCAAACGGTGAGATTCTTGCTTGGGCTAATTCCCCTTCATACAATCCGAATTTTTATGGTCAATATTCACCCGCCAGAACGGTTAATTGGGCAATTTCGCAAATTTATGAGCCAGGCTCCACTTTCAAGATCTTAACGGTTGCTTCAGCGCTACAGCTAAAGTCTATAAAAACTGATTTTAAGTTTATGGATGAAGGCAAAATCAAAATTGGGAATCGAACAATATACAATCATGATTACAAGCCAGACAAAGTCAGAGAAATTGGTTTATTAGAATTATTTCGCTATTCCTCAAATACGGCGGCTGCCATGATTGGGATGCGGATGAATAAAGATAAATTTTATGAGCAGCTTTGCAAGTTTGGCATTGCAGAAAAAACAAAAGTGGAAGTGCCTGGGGAATCAGCTGGCTTTTTAGCAGATCCACAAAACTGGAAAGAGATTGATACTGCAACAACGAGCTTTGGACAGGGTGCAGTAGCGGTGACACCAATTCAGCTGGCAGCGGCGGTGAATGCAATTGCAAATAAAGGGGAATGGGTTCAGCCACACTTAGTAAAAAGTATAAAATCGGCTGATGGAAAAAGGATAATTGAGGAGATTAGGCCTGAGAAGAGAA
>Ga0208362_1000215_pt1 | contig 19785 bp, 19 predicted proteins | sample LakMenEpi13Oct10_FD_150693 | JGI IMG/M metagenome (GOLD analysis project Ga0208362, IMG submission 150693) | Freshwater microbial communities from Lake Mendota, WI - 13OCT2010 deep hole epilimnion (SPAdes) | ecosystem: Environmental > Aquatic > Freshwater > Lake > Epilimnion/Euphotic zone ... | reverse complement strand
GGATGGTGGATTAATAGGGTTTGGCACATCACCAGTTAATCTAATTCTTTGCTTACTTCCTCTTAAATCTGGGTCAACCTGTGGGACAGCCGACAAAAGAGCCTTGGTATATGGATGTCTTGGATTTGAGTACAAGTCATCACGTGGGGCGATCTCAACAATTTTACCTAAATACATCACCGCTACTCGCTGAGCAAAGTGACGAACCACCGCTAAGTCATGTGCAATGAAAATAAATGTTAAGCCAAAATCTTTTTGAAGATCCTTCATCAAGTTGATGATTTGTGCCTGAATTGAAACATCTAAAGCCGAAACTGGCTCATCGGCAACAATTAGCTTTGGCCGCAATGCCAGAGCACGGGCAATGCCGATGCGCTGTCGCTGGCCACCAGAGAACTCATGTGGATATCGATTGTAATGTTCTGGATTCAGACCAACAATCTCCAATAACTCCTGTACTCGTTTTTTAGTACCACCCTCTGGAACGATTTTGCTTATTTTAAATGGTGTACCAACAATTGTTCCTACTGTATGGCGTGGATTTAAAGAAGAGTATGGATCTTGAAAAATCATTTGCAGCTCACTGCGAATTGGCCGAAGTTTGGTATTTGATAAGTGAGTTATATCCTCGCCGTTGTACTCAATTTTTCCACCAGTTGGCTCCAGCAACCTAGTTATCAATCTACCGGTAGTTGATTTACCGCACCCTGATTCACCAACTAAGCCAAGCGCCTCACCGGAGGCGATCTCAAAATCTATGCCATCGACAGCTTGAATTTGATCAGGTTTTCCAAAAAATCCTTTTTTATTGCCGTCAAAGTATTTAGTAAGTCCTGTTACTTTTAATATTGGCTTCATAATTTAGGCCTAATCTGCTCGGTAAATATTTTTTGACGATTTGAAGACTCTAAATGACAGCGCACTAAATGGTAGGTATCGGTTGATGTTGGCGTGAGCTCAGGCGTTTTAGTTGAGCAAGCTTGGCCAACCTGTTCAACATAACTACAGCGAGGATTAAATGCACACCCCTTAGGGACATTAATTAGAGATGGTGGTGAGCCTGCAATAGCTGACAATTTTTTATTTGGGTCACCATTAAGCCGTGGAATGGAGGTTAGTAAGCCCCAGGCATAAGGATGTTGAGGTTGCTGTAAGACATCTCTAACCGTTCCATATTCAACCGCCTTTCCCGCATACATCAACAAGACATCATCGGCAGTTTCAGAGACCACCCCTAGATCATGGGTGATCAAAATAATTGCTGTACCAAAATCTTTTTGTAATCCTGCCAGTAACTCCAATATTTGGGCCTGAACAGTTACATCTAATGCGGTGGTGGGTTCATCAGCGATCAAAAGACTTGGATTACAAGATAACGACATGGCGATCATTGCTCGCTGGCGCATTCCGCCTGAGAATTGATGAGGATAATCATCAACCCGCTTGTGAGGTTCTGGGATTCCAACCTGATCTAGCATTGTAATTGCATGCTTTTTAGCCTCAGATTTTGAAACTTTATTGTGAACTTGATAAGCCTCGATTATTTGCTCACCAATTGTGTAGAAGGGATTCATAGCTGTTAGCGAATCCTGAAATATCATCGCCATTTCTTTTCCACGCAAATTACGGATCTCAGACTCATCTTTGGAGTTGATTTCAACTCCATTTACAAATATCTCACCCGAAACCTGTGCTCTAGTGCCTTTGTGTAAACCCAAAATTGCCAAGCTTGTTACAGATTTACCTGAACCAGATTCACCAACAATTCCAAGTGTTTTTCCCTTTTCCAAGGAAAAGGAAAGTCCATCAACAGCTTTTACCAAACCATCCTCGGTTGGAAAACTAACAGAGAGGTTTTTGACCTCTAAAAAATTGCTCATTTTAATCTTACTTTTGGATCCAGAGCTGAATAAACCAGATCGACCACAATATTTGCAGTGATGACGAAGAAGGCTGAAAACAACACCGTGCCTGTGACTACCGGAATATCTAGATTTGAAACTGCATCAGTGGACAACTTGCCTAAACCTGGAACGTTAAATACATACTCAGTAATTACCGCACCACCAAGTAGCGCGCCAAGATCTAAACCAAACACAGTCACAATTGGCGTTATTGCTCCCCGCAAAACATGTCGAGAATTAATCTTTCTCGATGAAAGCCCTTTTGCACGGGCTGTGCGCACATAATCCTCACTCATTACCTCAATCATTCCCGCTCTAGTCAAACGAGAGTAAATCGCTGAAAGCAAGAAAGCTAAAGTTATCCATGGCAGCGCCATTTGTTTTGCCCAGTCGGTGACAGAATCAAATGGAGAGGTGTAGCCAGGAATTGGCAAAATAGCTAATTTATCAACAAAAATAAATTGTAAAATTAAGCCGACAAAATATATTTGTAAGCTGGCTGCACCAAGTGCAATTCCTTGTGAGAATTTATCGATCATGGTTCCGCGGCGGAGGGCAGAGACTATTCCGCTTGAAAGCCCTATTAGAAGCCAGAGAATTGATGCGCCAAATGCAATAGATAGTGTGGCAGGCAATCGATCCTTTAAAAGAGATGTAACTGGCAAATCATTTTGATAGGAATAGCCAAGACAAGGGGCGCCACAATTTAATTCTGCCTCTGATCCCTCTAAGTAAGTTCGGCCAACAAAGATACCTTTTACAAATCTGCTGTATTGAACATGCAAAGGTTGATCCAGCTCTAAAGTGGTACGAATTCGATCCATCAACTCTGGCGTACAGGCTTTTCCGCAAGCAAGTCGAGCAGGATCTGCAGGCAAGATATAAAAAATACCAAAAACAATTGCAGAAACAATAGCAAGCACAAATGACCCTACAAATATGCGCTTAACTACATATCTCAGCATTTTTCTCCCAACAATAAGTTTTTTACATTATTAAATTAGTCGGTGGCGATTAAGCCACCGACTAATCCAATTACTTGCTTTTACTTCTTTACGTAAGCTCCGATGACGCTGAGATCTCCCCAACCACCATCGATTTGTATTCCGCCAAGCTTTGAACCAGCCATTTGGTGGCTTCGCTCAAAGTAAATGGAGATGTGAGCTGCTTTATCTTGAATCAGCTTTTGCTCAATATCGCCAAGGATCTTCTCTTGTGCGGCAGGAGCAGACTTGTCAGCTTGAGTAAAGAGCTTTTGTAGATCTGAGAAATTACCACGAGAGTAATTGCTCTTAGCATCAGCACTTGTCATAGTTCTTGCATCAAATAATGCATAAACAATTCCTGATGCTGCAGCCCAGTCAAATGCCCAAGAGGTCTGGACAATATCTGGCTCTTTTTCAACTCCACGCTTTGAAACCACAGAGTAGTAGCCAGCAGGTGGATACTTATCCATGATCACAGTGAAGCCAACAGCCTTTAGCGCCTGCTCAACTGCTGCAGCACGAAGGGGTTCAACACCACGGTCACGATAAGCAAGACGTAATGTTGTCTTCTTATCTGTGGCCTTAGCTAGATACTCCTTAGCCTTTGCAATCTGAGCCTCTGGCTTCTTACTTACATCACGGTCGCAGACTGTGAAGTTACGGTAACCAGTTTTAATTGACGGTGGAATTGTTGAATTTGCGTATTGTCCAGAGTTTGTACCTCCAGCAGCGGCAACAATTGTCTTAAAGTCGAAGGCGCACTGAATCGCCTTACGAACATTAATGTCCTTTACCGTATCAACATTTATAGCGTAGTAGCGGTTATAAGGTGATAAGAAGCTAAACAAACGATTCTTGTACTCAGCCTTGCCTAAAACCTTAGATAGGTTGGTAACAATATTTGTATCGATAGATACAGAGGTCTTAGCTTCACCAGAATCAGAAATAAGTGATTGCTCAATTACGTTCTGATCTGCACCCATTTTGACAACAAACTTATCTGGGTAGTTCCATCTAATTGGATCAGTCTTAGCATCCCAATTAGAGTTTCGCACCAAAGTTAATTGCTTGCCACGATCATAGGACTGAATTTTGTAAGGTCCAGATGAGAATGGGCGATTGTCATAGTTTTGCTTAGTGTCTTTGGCCTTTGGAACTGGAGAAAATGAACCAAAAGTTGTTACATAAGGAAAATATGGAATTGGTTGAGTCAGAGCATAGGTAATTTCACTGCCATCTGGTGAGCACTGCACGCCTGATAGATCACCTGTTGGATCAGTGTATGGGCCCTTGTATCCGGATGGATTTTCAATGAAATCCACAGCGTATGTGGTTCCGCCATCAAGAATATCGCCGTTGTATGACCTCATGGTGCCATACTTCAAATCTTCGCAAGTAATCTTTGAACCATCTTCATACTTCAAGTTAGTGCGAAGTTTGAATGTCCAGGTTAGACCACCATCAACAGTGGTACCAAGATCTGCTGCAACATCTGGAACAAGCTCAGTCTTGCCATTTACGGTTCGGTACTGAGTAAGTGTTCTGACGAATAATCGGTAGAAATCAAGGGTTCCACCGACATAGTTACGCGCAGGATCTAAGTGTTCAAAATCCCCTTGCGTAACGATTGTTACTGTTCCACCTTTAGTGGCACCGGCCTTGGCTGGAACTGGTCCATTCCAAGAAGCTGGTGTTGCCGCTTCGGCAGAGGATGTCGTAACAATAACTGAGGCGCTAAGTGCTAACGCGCTTGTTATTGCTAGACCTTTCTTCTTTAGGTTCATTTTGAACCCCTCCTAGTAGTTGTTTCTTTTGCTAACCCGGTAGTCATATGTGCTATCGGGAACCTCGTGGATCTAACGCATCTCTTATGCTGTCACCTAATAAGCTAAATGACAGCACCAATAAAAATAAGGCAAAGCCAGGAATAAATGTGTAGGTGGGATTAATACTATAAAAAGGAACTGAGGCTAAAAGCATTGCACCCCAATCAGATGCAGGATCAATTACCCCGGCCCCCAAAAAAGTTAATGCAGCTTCTGCCGTGATCATGGTTGGAATATTTAAGGCCACTGTCACCAAAATTGGCGCCCAAAGATTTGGCAGAATTTGATTAAATACTAAGTGAAATCTAGATGCTCCTAGTGCTCTAGCTGCTTCAACAAACTCTCGCTCGCGCAGTGAAATCACTTGTCCTCTAACAATGCGTGCGATATAGGGCCAACCAAACATTGCTAGCACAAAGATCATCACCGGTATGCGGGTTGTATTTCCAGGAGGCAAGCCAAGATCTTCAAAGACATTTTCTAGCACTGGGGTAATTGCAAGTGCAAAAAGAATTGATGGGAAGGCAAGCGTGATCTCCATGGTTCGAGATAGCGCTAAATCTGTTTTACCACCAAAGAATCCAGATATCAGACCAACGATTATTCCTATTACAGTTGCAACTAATGTGGCAGTCAATGCAATTGTTAAAGAAGTGCGAGCGCCATAAACAAATCGCAGAAAAACATCTCTGCCAGTTCTAGGTTCAACACCAAACCAATGTGTTCCAGAAATTCCACCAAACCGGCCAATTGGATTTGTAGCAAACTCCGGATCTAAAGTTTCTGGATGAAACTCATCAGGAGTTGTGTGCATGATCCAGGTAAAGACGGGGGCGGTTAAAGCTAAAAGTAAGAAAAAACCAATAATTCCGCTGGCAATTTTGGCGGAGCGGTCCTGCTTGATTCGATCCCAGGCCATTCGCAAAGGTGAACGCCCAACCACCCGCACTTTCCCTGCAATTACAGGGGTACTCATGAGGAAATTCTCGCTGTATTCACAGGTATACGGTAGTCAAAAAGTGGGTCTTCGACTACCCGCCAGTACCTCCAAGGGGCAGCAGGCTCGCAACGAATCTGTTACCAGCGAGAGCAATTCTGCTTGAAAAGATAATGGTGGTTGGATTAAGGGGTGATAAATGGATTTGAATTCAGGGTGAGACAAGGGCTGAAATCTAAATTAGGTAGAACTGGTCAAATCTTTACCCCCCATGGAGTTATCAATACACCCGCCTTTATTCCAGTTGGCACCAAAGCAACTTTGAAATCAGTATTACCTGAGTCATTAAAAGATTTGGGTGCGCAAGCTGTTTTAGCAAATGCCTACCATCTATATCTACAACCTGGTCCTGAAATTGTTGATCAAGCAGGTGGACTCGCTAAATTTATGAATTGGCCTGGGCCAACCTTTACCGACTCAGGTGGATTTCAAGTCTTATCTCTTGGTGTTGGATTTAAAAAGGTCATTGCAATGGATGAAAACACCTTTCAAGCCGATGATGTAATTGCAGATGATAAAGAGCGGCTTGCTCATGTTGATGATGATGGTGTGACATTTAAATCCCACCTAGATGGCTCCTTCCACCGCTTTACCCCAGAGGTTTCTATGCAGGTGCAACATCAAATTGGCGCCGATATTATTTTTGCATTTGACGAGTGCACTACTTTGCACAACACAAGAAGTTATCAAGAAAAGGCGTTAGAGCGAACCAGGCTTTGGGCACAACGCTGTTTAGTCGAACATGATCGCTTAACAAAGCTTCGAAAAGATAAGCCATACCAAGCACTCTTTGGTGTCTTGCAAGGAGCCCAGTATGAAGAGCTACGCAGAAAGGCGGCTAAAGATTTAGCCGCAATGAGTATGGATGGTATTTCATTTGATGGCTTTGGCATTGGTGGGGCGTTAGATAAACAAACCCTTGGTGATATTTTGCGCTGGGTAAATGAAGAGTTGCCGGAGGATAAACCCCGCCACTTCTTAGGAATTGGCGAGCCAGATGATTTGTTTGTCGGTGTTGAAAATGGTGCTGACACATTTGATTGTGTGGCTCCATCAAGACAGGCAAGAACTAGCTCGGTTTTCACAAAAGATGGCCGGGTAAATATCTCAAATGCACCACATAAAAATGAATTCTTCCCAATTGAAAAAGATTGCACCTGCTATACCTGCCAGAACTACACCAGAGCTTATTTGTGTCATTTATTTAGGGCTAAAGAGATGGTTGCTGCCACCTTGGCCACCATTCATAATCAACATTTTATTGTGGGATTAGTAGAGCAAATGCGCCAAAGTATCGAAGACGGCACATTCTTTGAGTTTAAGGCCAGTTTTATGAAGCGTTACTACGGCAAATAAAGTTAGAGTAGATTAGCAATATGGAAAATGCCCGTACTCCCCTTCGAATTGGAATTTTAGGTGCTGCTCGAATTGCACCTAGTGCAATAATTTTTCCCGCCCAAGCAACTGGTCATCAGTTGGTCGCAGTAGGTGCTAGAGACAAATCCCGCGCAGAGGTTTTTGCAAAGCAGTATCAGATTGAAAAAGCATATGGGTCATACCAAGAAGTGATTGATGACCCAAATGTAAATGTAATTTACAACGCACTCCACAACGGTGCCCATGCTCCTTGGAACATAAAAGCTTTAGAGGCTGGCAAACATGTTCTATCTGAAAAACCTTCTGCTTCAAATGCGGCAGAGGCAAAAGAGGTAGCAGCTGCTGTTAGTAAATCTGGAAAAGTATTTATGGAGGGCTTTCATTACTACTACCACCCAGTTTTCCAGAGAGCACTTTCCATCATTAAATCAGGTGAAATTGGTGAGGTTATAAAGGTTGAATCCTCTCTTTTAATCCCTCGTCCTGATGAATCAGATTTGCGGTTAAAGTTTGAATTAGCGGGCGGCTCGATGATGGATGTTGGCTGCTACGCACTTCATAGCCAAAGAATGATCAGTCAGTTAATTGCAGATGGTGAGCCAACAATTGTGAATGCTGATTCAAATTCAGCAGATGGAAAAATTGATACCAAGTTGTATTTCCAACTTAAGTATCCAAATGGTGTTGCAGCTCTTGCAAAAGGAGATTTTGAGTCTGAGGTTATGCAAGCACCACTTACCGTTACAGGTAGTAAGGGAAGTGTTTATCTACCTAACTTTGTTGTTTCTGGATGGGATCCACGGGTAATTGTTGAAGCATCTGGTCAAAAACGGGTAGAACATCTGCCATCAATTTCCACCTACACCTACCAACTTTTAGCATTTGCAGATGCCGTTGATCTAGGTAAATCAATTAAGACTGATGCAAAGGATGCCTTAGCTCAGGCAACATTGATTGATGCAGCGTATGTAGCGGCTGGACTGCCATTGCGACCTGTTTTTAAAATTTAAACAAGCATCTTTTTCTTAGCAATTTGCGCAGCTTGTCCTCTATCTTTAACCTCTAATTTCTTGTAGATATTTCTAAGGTGGGTTTTCATAGTATTTTTGGATATATGAAGAGTTTTTCCTATTTGTTCAATTGATTTATCTGAATTCAAATACTTAAGAACCTCTAACTCGCGGGCAGTCAGGTGCCCCCCAGTAAATTGCAGCAAGGAATTGCGCTTTTTTATCTGCTCTAAGCAAGATCTGCTCAAAGACTCTAGCCATTGAGATTTATCTGAGTCTGGCAAATTTACAATCGCCTCTAAAATTTGATTCTCTTGTCTTAGAAAAATCTCTCGAGCACCCACCTGTTCACCTTTAGACAAAGCCATTTTTAAATACTCTTTTTGCTTTTTTACACCCTCACTCTTAACTCTTGATAAAAGTAGGTACTTAGTTATTAACTCGACCGAGGTTGATTCAGGCAGCTTTTTCAAATAATCAATCTCACCCAAGGAATTGCCGCCGTTAAGTTTTTTGCCAAGCGTGCTCAAATATAGGTTATCTAGGTTTCTACTTACAATTGCATCAATACGGCTAAAGTCATTTGATCTGCCTCTGACAAAGAGCTCCCCTAAATCAACCAACCAAGACATTGGTTTAAGATTTGGATCTAGCAAAATTTTATCTCGTAACTTATCAATCTTTACCGAGATTTCATTTAGGTTACTTGGTTCTCGCGATAAAACTCTAATTTCCCCAACCTCGCAAAGATAGTAAATAAATTTAAATTCATCCTTTGCTGCCTGTTCCTTCATTTTATGCAATTCAGCTAGTGCATCTTCAAGAAGTGAGAATTCAAATAGACATCGAATTAAAACAAATTTACAATCTATTGGTGCTGAGATTCCAACTCTGCCGCTGGACTCCTCCAAGAAAATCGTAGATTTTGCTAACTCATACGCTTTCTTGTAATCACCGTGAGCTAGAAGTTGCATCGCAGTAATTGCTGATTTGGCGTGGTGCAGTACCTTAAGCTCATCTGGATTATCAATTTTAGTTATATCGATTGCACATTGATCGATTTTTTCAATATCTATGGTAATCATTGCGATCAAACAGACTAATCTGATTAATCTTCCTTTATCTAATGGATCTAGCGTGCCACTTTTAATCGGAGAATCAAGGGCTACCTGAGCGCACTTAAGAGCTTGCTTATAATCTCCGTTATAGAAGTTAATATAGGCTCGACATAAATTACTAATCTGATTTACCCAAAGACTAAGTTCATTGCCACGGGTGGATTCTTCTAATTCATCTAAAATTGCTGAACATTTTGTAAACTCGCAATCAATTAGATTTCCAATTGCTTCAAATCCTTTAGACATATATAAACTATTCTCGGAGTTATCCAGTGCAGTTTTTGCATGCTCAATAAACTCTTTACCCTGGCCGGTCATTGAGAGCTCAACCATTTTTGTTAAGTAAAGGCGATAGAAAAACTCAACATCATTATTTTTAATTGCAGTTTCAATTACTTTTTGGGCGCCACTAGTGAAGTCAGGTAGGGGTGATTTAATTGGTTGGCTGCTCACCCCGCAAGGGTGAGGCATGCGGTGGGGATTTGGAAGCCTATTTTGAGCCTGAAGGGGTGAGATGAGGGGGGATTTGTTCTGGGGTGGCGTGAAACAGCTGCCTGGCAGGGGTTAAATTCTCACCCCTGCTGTTGAGCGATAAAATCAACACATGGCCATTCCCAAGGTGATTCTTTATTACACCTTCACTCCTTTATCAGATCCATCTGCAATAAAAATCTGGCAGAAAAATCTTTGCCAATCTCTTAACTTAAAGGGGCGCATTATTGTTTCCCCGCATGGAATCAATGGCACATTGGGTGGGGATATTCAAGATATAAAAAAGTATATTCGCCAAACAAGATCATATGAAGGTTTTGCCAAGATGAAATTTAAATGGTCTGATGGCACAGGAAATGATTTTCCTAAGCTAAGTGTGAAGGTAAGACCAGAGTTAGTGGCCTTTGGAAATCCAACTGAAATTAAAGTAGATAAGAATGGTGTTGTCGGTGGTGGTAAGCATCTAAAGCCTGCGCAAGTAGAGGAGCTGGTGGCCAAGCGTGGTGATGATGTGGTTTTCTTTGACGGGCGCAATTCTTTTGAAGCAAAGGTTGGAAAGTTTAAGAATGCGGTAGTACCAGATACAGCTACAACTAGAGATTTTGTACAGGAAATAGAAAGTGGCAAGTATGACCACCTTAAAGATAAACCAGTTGTTACCTATTGCACCGGTGGCATTCGTTGTGAGGTTTTATCCTCAGTGATGAAAACTCGTGGCTTCAAAGAGGTTTATCAAATTGATGGCGGCATTTTTACATACGGTAAAGAGTATGGCGATGATGGATTATGGGAGGGTGCTCTTTATACCTTTGATAATCGAATGTCGATTGAGTTCAGTGAAAAGAGTAAAACTATTTCAAATTGTGAAAAGTGTGGGTCGCCTGCCAATCGTTTTTATGATTGCCCAAAGGTTCCCTGCAACTCATTAAATCTGTTGTGCACAAAGTGTGCTGATGCGATGAATGATGAGATTTGCACCCATCCCCAACGCAAATACTCCAACGCGGAGTTAATCGGCTAAAAGCTGATTTGCATGATCTTTTGGATGGTTTATGTAGCTACTAAACCACTTACGAAGATCATACGCCCCAGATTCTGTATGGGTGCCAGAGTTTGATAATTGCTCAGGCTTTAACCTCTTAATAATTTCTAATGATGCAGCTCTTGATGATTTAATCAATTCAAGTGAGTTCTCAATAGGTAGTACTAGATAGCCCAGAGTGGCACTTTGCGCCCACTTATTCTCGTCATAACCTTGAATAGTTGTTCCTGGCTCTGCAACTAATCGCTTTAATCTTGCGCAAGATTGTGACTCACTATCGGCAAGGTGATGAATAACTTGACGGGCATTCCAGCCATCCTGCTTTGGCTTATCCAAATCAGAGCTTTGAATTTTGCTAACTGCTGCTAAGAATACATTTGTTGCCGCCTCATAATCTGCTGCAAACTTAATTAACTCTTGCTCACTCATTTACTTCCCCTATCTGCGAAGGAAGGTGCGAATCGCACCTTGCATTACCTGGCCTAGCTTTCCAATCCTGGTAATTGGTGACATTCCGATTACCTTAACACTTATTGGCTCACCTGGTGTTGAAACGGAGTGCAGAGCTGGTGAGCTCTCATCCAATGAGTTAGCGATGATTTTCATATGCGAGACTAGAGAAATACACCTAACAAATTGAGTCCTTGGCAGGGTACCTGCATTTGCAATAATCTCTTCGGTAAATTTGTCTGCTGCAAGCCTTAAATTCTTGGCAATATTATCAATTTGTTTATCAAAGTTTTCTGATTGAAGAAGTTGTAGTTTTTCAAAAATGGCATCCCCGGTTGCAGAAAGTGCAGCTGCGATTTGCTTATCAATTATCTCTTTACGATTATTATCTAAGGTTGAATCAAATAAAGTTCGAGCCATACTTCGAACCTGTACCACCATATGTTCAATTGCAACTCCTTGAATATATAAAGATTCAGCCTCATCTACCTCAGCAAGAGGTGACCATTTTGCATATCTTCTGGCCTCAATTGCCTGGGATCTTAAATTTGGGATCTCTTCAACTAATAATCTTGCCTTAGCCAACCAACTACCAGCTTGCTTTTGTGTGAAGCCGGCGGCAACTCCTTGGGACATTAAAGTAATTAACTCTGCACTTCTTTTTCCAAGCCGGGCAATTTGATTAACAGTTCGACCTGCTGGGGTATTGGCATGGGAGAAGTAGGAGAAAACAATTGCCACTGCTGCGCCAATTAAGGTTGAAAGAAGTCGATGTTCAGCTGTTGAGCCAGAGATACCTGGGCCAATAACAATCAGTGCGGTTACCGGCACATTTACCGACGCAACCTCACCAAGTCGCAATCCTCTGGCAACAACTGAACAGAGTAGAACTGTTGTTCCAATTGCAACTGGGCCAAATGAAAAGTAATGCACAGTAAGGAGTGCAACTCCTGCGCCAATTGCTGTTCCAACAATTTGGCCTAATCCTTCTCTTACCGATTTATAAAGTGAGATTCTGATGCTAAGTGCGCAAACAATTGCTGCTACCAAGCCACCTTTATAAACAAGTGAATCCCCGATTAACCATGCCGTAGTTGATGCTAAAGAGGCAACTACTATCTGCCTAACCCAAGTTCTGCGGTTAGTGAATAATCTGATAAACCAGGTAAGAAATTTCTTCACGGGCGAAACTTAATTTTTTTGGCATTCATTAACACCTTAAGTCGGGCCACAGCGCTTTTGCCCAGACCATGCAGCTCCTCTAACTCCTGTTGCGAAATCTTTCGTAAATCAGAGACTTTGTATAGTTTGGCATCAACTAGAGCTCTACGGGCAGGGGATGCAAGCCCATACTCTCGCCACTCTTGGTCAAGTTTTTCATATCGATCTAAATCAGCCTGGCTAATATCGCAGACTTGGTTGTTTGAGGATTTAGATTGTTTCATGTGCTAATCCTACAACTTCACTTACGTTTCTTTTTGACCATTATCTGAACCATGCGTTGCGTCATTAATTTACGCACTAAAGTCTTTGGAAGTGGTGCATCAAAATGCAGAGCACTCTTTGTTTGCTTGTATTTAACTAAATCTTTCCGCAAAGCTTCTAAGACTGATCCACTAAAAGGATAGAAGGAACAACCAGTTTTTCGAGCAGCTAATCCGCAGACAACATCTTTATCTAATTTAAAGGCGGGGATCCCATAGGAGATCCCCTGCTTTAGCGCTGGCTCAATCTCTAAAATAATTGCCCGCATCGCCCTCAGATTGCTCTTATTGGGCTCACTCTGCTGGGCAATGTATTGATCAACCTCGCGTTTGCTCACTCCATCATTTTATTGATGCAATGCAATATTAAGCGAGTTGAAATTGCGCCAAACCAGCAGAATTTTTGCTCCGCTTAATCTTTTGATAAGACTCAAGCACCTCAAGGTGTCCTAAGACTGGATAAGCCAAGTATTTATAAGCAGGATCTGCCCAAACACCCATCCGATCATGAGCAATCTCAATTAACTCCATCATCGTTAATGCTTTCCCAGCACTCTTTAAAGTGTCTAAGCAGATTTGCTCAATTAGATCTGTGTAATTCAAAGATAGATCAAGAAAATCAGTTCCTGCCTGTCCAACATATCTTGGATAGTGGGAGGTGAGAATTTCACTTGCTTGGTATCCCTTTAATAATCTAATTGTTGATCGGTATGCCTCAACAAATCGATAGGTTGGTGGAAATGCTGGTTGGCCATCAGCTAGTAATACTGAGTTACCTAATACTGCATCTCCAATAATGATTGCCCGGCTTTTTTCATCCAAGATGGAAACATGTCCCCAAGAGTGTCCTGGCGTATGCAAAATTTCAACATATCTGCCGCCTAGATCAATTCGCTCATTGCCTGCAAAACCAATATCAACATTGGTTTCAAATGCAACAGTCATCATGAAATCTTTGGCATCTTTTGATTCAGCAAAGCCATGTTCTTTTTCAAACTCGTTATAGCGATCAAAGAACATACTATTCAAGTTTTCGATCATTGGCCGATCTCGCTCACCAGCACATATCAAGGCATTTGGCATTAATTCTCTAACCGCTTTGTTTCCGCCGGTGTGGTCATAATCTGAGTGGGTATTTATTACATAACGAACAGCATCAAGAGAGAGTTTCTTCTCTTTAAAGTAATTAACAACTGTAGTTCTAATCGAATCATCAAAACCGGTATCAACTAACAATGTATATTTGCTTCCGACAATTGCATAAATTGCAACATATCTTGGCCCAATTGGGCACTCAATACGGTGTAACCCTGGACTTAGCTCCATACCATTCTCCTTTTATTTGTTATTTGCCCTTGAAGTTAGGTTTGCGTTTTTCAACAAACGCTTGCCTTCCTTCATTGCTGTCTTCAGTGGTGAAGCAGTAGGCAAAGGTGTCATTTTCATATTGCAAACCAATATCTATCGCAGTTGATTGAGATACTCGGACCAAATGCTTAGCTAACTCAGCAGCAATCGGCGCATTATCTGCAATACGAGCAGCCAAGTTTTCAACCGCTGCATCAAGCTCTGCGTCCGTTAGTAGTTGATCAACTAATCCATATTGCTCTGCCTTTTGAGCCGAGATTAAATCTCCAGTTAACAACATCTCTAAAGCTTTTCCAGTTGAGAGCACTCGTGGTAGTAATTGTGTATTTCCTGCTCCTCCGTGCCAACCTAATTTAATTTCTCCAGCACCAAATTGAGCATTATCTGCTGCATAACGGATATCACTCATCAGTGCCATTTCAAGACCCCCGCCGATGCAATAGCCACGAATCTTTGCAATTACCGGCTTTCTAATTGCCCAGATTCCTCTTGCATAGTCAACACGATTTCGAAGCTGCCAATTAGATCCATATTGATCTAAAACCTTCACATCACTTCCTGCTGAAAAAGCTTTGCTGCCACTACCGGTTAAAATCACAACTCGAATATCATCATTGCCATTTATGTATGGCACCAATTCAAGTAATGCTTTACCCATATCAGGGGTCATTGTGTTTAATTTTTCAGGTCTATTTAAGGTAATTGTGGCAACCTTATTGTTGAGTGAAAATTTAAACTCAGCTGGAAACTCAGGTAACTTCATCGTGATTTATGCTTTCTTGCTGATTGGGATGCTTGCGCTGCTGTTTCAAGCAATGCCTTCATTGCAATCTCAGCACCATCTGGATCTTCATCGATCACAGCATCTAAAACCGCTTGATGTTGAACGATGAAATCTGCATCCTCAACAACATGTCTGACCATGTCATCTCGAATTTTTAGAAGTGGAATAAACAACTTACCGATTCGCTTCATCAACTCATTTTGAGTTGCAGCAAGTAGCGCCTCATGGAAGGCAATATCTGCCTCACCAATGATCGGTGATGTTGGGCCTTGATCATAAAAAGCATCAGCCATTTTCTTTAAGGCATTGGTTAGATCCGCTACATCTTTTGTGCCACGCCTCTTAGCTGCAATTCTCGCAACCCAAGGTTCATAACTTGCTCTTACCTCTTCAAGATCTCTAACTAATTCAGGACTTAAGCCTGAGACCTGCAGCCATGAGATCACATCTGGATCAAGAAGATTCCATTGTGAACGCTCAAGCACAATAGTTCCAGTCTTTGTTCTTGCTTTAGTTAAGCCCTTATCTTGCAAAACCTTTAAAGCCTCCCGTACCACTGTGCGGCTAACTTTAAATTTCTCCTCCAATATATCTGAGGTAAGAATTGTTCCAGGAGTTATTTCGCCATGGACAATTTTGCTCCCAATATCATGCACAATTTGGGTTGGAAGATTACGAGCTATTTTTGTTTTCACGTTTACCTATACCAACTCAAATGTGTCATAGATAGCAAGGGCTAGTGGGCCTTGTCCCCAAGGAACTGAGAAGCCACGAGGCGTAAATTCATAATGTGATTTTCTAGTTGATGCCATAACAGCAGCAGTCACATTTTGAAGCTCACCATCTTTATCAGCATCTGCAATAACTCCATTTAAAGCTTTAATCATCGCAGGCTTAACAATGTTTTGATCAACAATGCCAAGCTTTATCGCTCTGGCAAATCCTGCTGCCATAAATCCGGCAGTTGATCCCTCTTCACCAGATCGCTCACTATCAACCACACACCACCAACGACCATCCTCTCGTTGTAGTTTGATCATTGCGTAGATTAGTTTTTCGGCTGCCTCTTTAATCTTGTTATAACCTGAATGAGTTTTAGGAATTTGGTGCAGCACATCAAGCATGCCAAGAAGTGCCCAACCTTGGCCTCTTCCCCAACCTTGGCCCCAAGTTCCTGGCACACCATTTAAGAAGAAGTGATCAAAGATTCCACTCTCTAATTGCAAAGCATCGATATATGCAATTGCTTGCTGCACACCAATATCGGTATAGGCAGGATTATTTAATGCTTTGCCAAGACCTGTAAAAAATGGTGGATCAAAATGTAAACAATCAACACATGTTCCACCTGGTGGATTAGCAAGTAACTCAGCCTCAAACTTAGGTAGCTCCTCACCACCATATGGTGGGATTAAGCAAAGTGATTCCCAAGTATCAAAAATATCTCGGTCTTTGCTGCGAGAGCTTAAGTAACCAGCAAGAAGTACAAGTGAATCAAAGATTTCTTTGCTCTTAATCTCTTGTGCAACCTCAATCATTGCAACGCCAGGGGCGGTGCAATCTAATCTTTGAAATGGGGCTGGCCGGCTTGCCCATGCCTTAAACCAGCCTTCGGCAAAAGCGAAGTACTTTGGATCCTTTAGTAATTTTCCAGTAACTAAAATTCCTTCAAAGCCCGTTGAATCGCCAAAGTTCCAAGACTTGTATGGCATCTTCAATAAGCTCTTACCAACTTTTTCCAATAACTCTAATCTTTGCTCTTTGGTAGTTGCTACCTTTACATCGCTCATATTTATCGCCCCTTAAACTGTGGTTTACGTTTTTCAGCAAATGCTCGCTGTCCCTCTGCTGCATCCTCTGTTGTCATGCAGTAACTGAAGGAGTCATTTTCATATAGCAAACCAACCTCAAGCGGAATGCTTTGCGCCATACGAACCATATGTTTAGTCATCTGAGCTGCAATCGGAGCCTTTTCAGCAATTGATTCGGCAATTTCAATTGCTCGCTTCAATACCTCTTCTCTTGGCACAATCTCTTGGATTAATCCCATTCGAAGCGCAGCCTCTGCCTCAACCTTTTCACCATGCAATAAAAATAGATTTGCGTTTCCTGGTCCAACTGTGTGAGTTAACAATTGTGTTTGACCTGAGCCACCATGCCAGCCCCAACGAATCTCACCAGCTAAAAACTTTGAATCTGGTGTGCCAATTCGAATATCAGAGGCGCATGTCATCTCAAGTCCGCCACCTACTACCCAACCATGAACTGCTGCGACCACAGGTTTTTTAATTAACCAGATTGCCCGGGCGTAATCAAGATTTCGATCAAATCGGTTTCGATACTCCCAGTTGGTTCCATAATCGCCTAAATCTGTTAAATCACTTCCGGCACAAAAACCTTTTTCACCCTTGCCGTAGAGCACAACAGATCTGATCTCTAAATTATTATTTATTTCATATATATAAGAGTTGATCTCCTCATCCATCTTCACCGTCATCGCATTTAACTTCTCTGGCCGGTTAAGAATTAGGTGTGCAGTATTGCCATGTATTTCAAGATCAACTGATCCACTTAGTTGAGTCATTTTTATTGCTCCTTTGTCTTAGATACTGCACCGGCATTGATTAACTCATCAATCTTTCCATCAGACATTCCAAGTAGTCCTTGCAAAATCTCTTGGGTGTGCTCACCTAGAGCAGGTGCTCCTCTTCGGATAGTTGGAGGGGTTTGATTCATCCGAATTGGCGGTCTTACAGTTTTAGCACTTGTGCCCCTAAATTGCGGCTGCTCAACAATGTAATTAGTTTCTTTAATATGTTTATCATTTACTAGATCTTTGTAGTTATAGACAGGTCCACACCAAGCTCCGGCCTCATCACAGATCTTGATCCACTCCTCAGTGGTTTTATCTAGGAAGCGGTGTCTAATCTTCTTATAAACCTCATTACGATGCTTATGACCATCGTTGTAGTGAACCAAGGTCTTTAGCCAATCATCATTTAAAATCTCACCCAGGATTGGTAGCGGCACCATTGCAAGTGTTAGCCATGCATCCTTTGTTTTATAAACACCATATGGAGCAGGAATTGATCCATGGGCAGATCTTTCCTCGAGACGGCGTGGCATAGGACCTGCATTTAAGAATGTAACTAACTCCTGTAGTTGGCAATCCATAACCACAGACAACATATCAACTTCAACATGTTGACCAACTCCAGTTTGATGACGCGATTCAACCGCTGCCAGAATTCCAATTACAGCTTGATAACCGGTCATTACATCTGCACCCCAAAGTGCACTAGGTGTTGGGTCATCACCTGCGGCACCAACGCTAAACATTGATCCGCTATAACCCTGCACAACTAAATCTTGACCTGGACGATCTCGATATGGACCAAATGAACCATAACCTGAGATTGAGCAGTAGATAATTCTTGGATTTATCTTCTTAAGATCCTCATAACCAATTCCAAGGCGATCAGCTGTTCCATATCTAAAGTTTTGTAAGAAGACATCTGATTTTTTAACCAACTCATAAATTACCTCTTTGCCACCTGCACTCTTTAAATCAATTGCAAGTGATCTTTTATTTCGATTGACCGCTAAGAAAGTTGTCATCTCGCCATTACTCATCTGATCTTCAAAACCACGAGTACGGTTGAACTCACCATTTGTTGGTGGCTCAACCTTTATGACATCAGCGCCTAAATCACCCAATCTGGTGCCAGCAATTGGGCCAGCTAACATTTGGGTTGCATCAATAACCCTTAAACTTGAAAGGGCTCCTTTTGAATCATCTGCTTTTTTTGAAGTATCCATAGATAGATACTTTCGTATGAAGAATGACCCGTCAAGCCCCCAAAGCCAACAATTTCTTAATCAAGTGAGCGTAATTTAAGCAAAACGAGCGTGTAGACCACCATCGACGATCCAGTCAGCTCCATTTACGAAGGAGGCATCATCAGAGAGCAGGAAGGAAACCACCTTTGCAATCTCAGATGGTTGAGCCATTCTGCCCATTACCTGAACTGCAAGTGATTCGGCTCTTTTTTCTGGAACAGTTGCAAACCACTTCTCCAAAATATCAGTCAGCGTGTAACCAGGAGAAACTGCATTTGTTCTGATGTTATGAATTCCTTCATCAAGTGCCAAGTTATGGGTTAATCCAATAACACCTGCTTTAGCTGCTGCATATGGAAAGAATTTTGGAAAACTCATGCGGGCATGGATAGATGCAATATTTACTATTGAACCCTTCTTTGCCTTTCTCATTCCTGGCAGAACTAACTTTGCAGTATGCCAAACGCTCTTTAAATCCACATTCATGAATCTATTCCACTCAGCATCAGTCATTAAGACTGGATCAGCATTTGAATTAACGCCAGCATTATTAACTGCGCCATTGACATCACCAAACTTTGCCACGATTGCTTTATGAGCTTTTTCCATTGATTCAAATTGGCCAACATCAGCCTCATGAAACATCGCCTGAAAGCCCTTTGAAATCAACTCCGCCTCATATGCCTTGCCACCTTCAAGATTGATATCACAAAAGGAGACCTTGGCACCCTCTTGCGCCGCATCTAAAACTATGGCTGCACCAATTCCTGCTGCGCCACCAGTTACAAATATATGTTGACCTTTTAGTTTCATTTTTTGATCTCCTTTGTTTTACCAGTCGGCTACTGAGCCGTCTGAGTGGAACCATTGCACTGGCGCTCCGCCAGTAAATGGATGTTTTAGTGCCTCTTTTTCATCTATCTCCACACCGATACCAGGTTTTTCAGGTGGATAGATATATCCATCCTTGATATCTGGTACGCCATGGAAAACCTCATTTCGCCAACTTACATCTGATCTCATCACCTCTTGAATCAAGAAGTTTGGAGTTGTTAACCCTAAGTGCACATTAACCATAGTTGCAATAGGTCCAAGAGGATTATGTGG
>Ga0208362_1000210_pt1 | contig 19940 bp, 19 predicted proteins | sample LakMenEpi13Oct10_FD_150693 | JGI IMG/M metagenome (GOLD analysis project Ga0208362, IMG submission 150693) | Freshwater microbial communities from Lake Mendota, WI - 13OCT2010 deep hole epilimnion (SPAdes) | ecosystem: Environmental > Aquatic > Freshwater > Lake > Epilimnion/Euphotic zone ... | reverse complement strand
AAAATGGTGGGCGATCCTGGACTCGAACCAGGGACCTCAGCTTTATCAGAGCTGCGCTCTAGCCACCTGAGCTAATCGCCCGAAAAAACGTAATTTCGAAGAAACTTTTGTTTTTCGAGCTAAGGATTATAGCAGCATTAGAGTTTTTTCGAAATTTCAGATAAAATTTCTAAGCATTGTTAATTATTATCAAATTCAATATAAGGAGTTACATGACACCAGAATTCGCAATAGGAGCAGGTTTGGCAGCATTAGGAGTTATAGGACCTGGTATTGGAGTAGCATTAATTGGTTCAAAAGCATTAGAAGGTATGGCCAGACAGCCTGAAATGACAGGAAAATTGGCTGTTAATGGTTTGATTTTTGCCGCTCTTTGCGAAGGGCTTGGAATTATTGCTTGGGTTACATCAACTCAGCTTGTCTCATTAGCTGGTAAATAATGCCTCTAGTATGAGTGAAATATAAGGGCTAGATTCTTTAAAAATTGAAAATATTCAAAATTGTTCTCCGTTAAAGCGTCTTAGCCTTTTCTCTTCAATTTAGTTAACTTGAGATTCTTCATTAATGCTTGAACTTAACGGCACAAGCCTTCTTTTTATTATTAGTTTTCTTTTATTTGCTTTTTTGCTCAACTTCGTTTTGTGGGAGCCAATTAGAAAGATTAAAAGCGCACGTTCATCTGATCTAAATGAACAATTAAACTCTGCTCATAAAGCGGAAGAGAAAACGCATTCAATTATTTTGCAAGTAAAAAAGGAAACTGAAACTCTAAGAAAGAATGAGCTTGCGCTTATAGAAAAAGTTTTTGCTGAGTGCAAGATTGAGGAAGAACAAGAAGAAGCTAAATTAAAGAAAGAATTTGAATTACTCAAAGACAAAACAGCCCTTGAGATCAAGTTTGATAGAGACAATTTAATTCAATCACTAGAGCCAGAAGCAAATAAATTAGCTCAAATTATTACTGAAAAAGTAATGCAACTAGATTCACTGGCACTTAAAGTTTAATTTCTTTTAAGCACCTGGAGCCTAAGTGGGCAGAGCAAACGATAAATTAAAGAAAATTTAGAGGAAATTTTTATGAATGAAATGTGGAGCAAATTACTTGAATCAAACGTAATTAACTTCATCCTTTTTGTGGGTGCTTTAGTATTTTTTGCTGGCAAGGCTATTAGTCAAGCACTTCAATCAAGAAACGAAGATTTACAAGCTGAATTGAGTAAAGCGGAGGAAAGAAGTCGTCTTGCCGAAGAACAACTAAGAATTTCCGAAAAAGAGTTGAAATCTTTTAAAAGCAGTCTAGAACTGAGACAAAAAGAAAGTGAAAAGAGAATTGAATTACTCAAACAAGATTTAATTGAAGAAAGAGAAAAGAAAAAAGTTTTATTTGAATCTAAATTTAAAAGAGAAATAGAACAAATGAAATCAAATTTGAAGCTCGAAATGCAAATGCAATTGGCTGAGCAAGCCTTAAAATTATCCGAAACTATGATTCGCAATAAATTTACAAGTACTGCAGAAAGAGATAATTTCAATAGAGAATCATTAAAACAAACAATTGAATTCATTAAACTTCATCCAGAGCCAACTCGCAATTAAAACACTCTAAAAACACAATTTAGAAAATCATTTAGCCATAAAAATACAAGATGAATATTAATCAACCGAATAGCGATGCTCAAATAAATCACAAAAACAATCAAAAGAGTGGTTACAACAATTCTCCTTACGCTCAGGCTATTTATGAACTTCTTAAAGCTGAGCCGGATCAGCTCAATTTATTTTTGAGCTTGATGTTGGAATTTGAGCAATCGGTTGCAGCAAATAATCTGCTAAAAGAATCACTAACTAACCCTTTGACAGCCAGTGGATTCAAGAAGGATTTGATTTTCAAATTAATGCCTCAACTAAAGCAACAAATGATATTTGAAAAAATCATTTTGGTTTTAGTGAGCAAAAAGAAAATTCACATTTTGTCTGAAATGGGCTCAGCTCTTCAGCAAGTTATTGACATAGCTGGTGGCGTTCATGAAGTACAAATAATTTCAGCGGATGCAAATAACAAAGAAATAGAAGCTATTGCAAATTCATTGAAATCAATCTCCAAGAGACCCATTAGAATAAGAAATTTGGTCAATGAAGAATTAATAGCTGGCTGGATTATCAAAACTCCAAACTTTGTAATTGATAATTCAGTTAAAGAACGTATTAGAAAAATGAAAACTTTAGTTTTATCCACAAAAGTAAAATAATTTTTGCCTCAAGAACCCGTTTTAACCAATCGCTAAATCCGCTCTTTTCAAGAGATTTGCCTCAATATTTTCTTAAGCATTCAAAAATTAACTTTTGTTCATTAGCTTCTGATGAGCCTGATTTTATTAGTGGCGTAGCAGGTCAGATCGATTTTGAATAATGGGCACATTAACTTAGAGTGTTATCTTTCTGCACTGCTATGAGTTATCTATACAACAGTCCAAAAGATCAGAGTCGCTGCCAAGTTCATATCTTAAGGCAGGGGGCGAAGTCAAAGATTAGAACCCACTCCCAAGCACTTGATTTCAAAACTCGAACATCAGAACAAAATTCTCAAATCTATTTTTTGATTAATTCACTTAAAAACTACTGGACAAACTTTTTGAAAAATTTTCCACCCAACTTTTCACCCAACTCTTCAAAATGGGAATCAGAAAAGAACAGCAAGACTTTATTAATGTCTTTTCTCTTTCTTCTAGCCACTCTCTCAGCGGCCTGTATAAGTTCGAGATTTATGGGAGTTTATGCAGGAAATATCGGTGGTGACAATTCCATTCAGGGCTTAGGTATTTTGGACGAAAGTCACAATCAAAATTCTTATACTCAAAACCGATTACAAATAACTTTAAATCCAAATCAATTTATTTTTTCTGATAATAAGCCTGATTCTTCAAACAAAGATTCTAATTCGACGCAAAACCATTCAGAAACATATAAAGCTTCCCCGAGCCATGATAGATCCAACTTAGCTCGTGAATTGGCAAAAGTAAAACACATTGACAATCAAACTAAAGGGCGAATATTAATTTCAATTCGCAAAGCCTCAAAAGAAACTGGTATTCCTGAAGAATTGATTTTGGTTTTAATCAAGAAAGAATCATCATTTAAAGCCAAGGCCATTTCAAGCCAAGGAGCAAGAGGGCTTACTCAGTTAATGCCTCATACCGCACGAGCATATTGCGGTTTATCGGGTGAACAGATAATGGAAATCGAAAATAATATTTCATGTGGTTCGCTTTATCTCAGAAAATTACTCAAAGAATTTGATGGGGATATTCGTTTGTCTTTGGCCGCCTATAATACTGGTCCTGCTTTCATTAAAAGATATCGTTCAGGCCATGGAAATCACAAAAAAGGATTTGAGGATTGCAGACATATACTCAATCGAAATGTTGTCCACTATGCTGAGTCTATTAACCTTGACTATTCAAGAATTATTCAATCTTAGAATTCTCTCAAACCTTACAATTCATGAATTGATTTCCTGCTATTCACGGAGAAATGGTGTCATTTAGGCTATCTACCTTACACCAAAGTGCTAAAGCTGTTATAGTAGTTACTTAATAATTTGTCGTAATTTTGTCCCCAAACTTCATAATCAAGACTAGTTTTATTAGTAATTCATACTAGGAGACCAAATCCAGCTTGCATAGCGAATCAAAAGTAATAAATAAAGACTTAAAGAGCGCGAATTTAACAAATAATTCGAAAAATGAGAAAAGCTTGAAAGGCGGCAGACCAAGAAACAGACTTTGTGTTGGATGCAATCAACTTTTACCCAAAGCTGAGCTTATAAAAATTACAGCAAGAAAAAATTGCAATGAGGATTTGTACCCAATCGTTATTGATTGGAAGAGACAAATACCAGGACGCTCGGCCTATATTTATCCGAATAAATTTTGTTTAAATAAATTTTTATCTTCAAATCGAAGAAAATCATTTGCCAGACTTACCTCTTTTAATAAAGAAATCAATCAAGCGCAGTTGAGTCAAATTATTCAAGATTTAGAATGTAATTTTGCAATTGATGCTTATTCTTTTTGCCAGTCCGAATCATTCAACTCACCAATAAATTCGCCACAAAAAATCTCAGTACATATTCCTCATCAAAATCCAAGAGAAGGAGGTAGCCTCAAATGATTCATTCATATAAGGAAAAGATGCGCATTTACGATTTGGTCAAAGATTTAGTACCTACTACTTTGTCTGAAAAAGATAAGAAAAATCTTCAAGCTAAAAAGACAAAACAAATTATTGATTTATGCACAAAACTTGGCTATGCCAACAAAACTCCTTCTAGTTCTTTAGAAGTTTCACTTATTTCAAAAGTTTTACCTCTTTTAGAGCAGGATAAATCCGATTATTCTCCTGAGGATTACAAAAAAGCTAATACTACTCAAAGAAAGCCGAAAGAAACTGTTTCTATGTCACCATCTGCTCCAATTACTGAGCCTGCAAAAAAATCACGCGTACTCCGCAGAATAATGCCTGAAATTAATTTAGCTGAAACACATTATGTAGAAGCAGAAGAATTGCATGAATTATCTGAGGGCGAACATGAAGAAATTCCGTTTCATCCTTCCACCAAAGATGAATATATTCAACATGAAATTAATTCAACTTTAAAAGAAACAAAAATTGAAATTGAGACCTCAGAAGTAAAAACATCTAATACCACTGAAATTCATGATTCAAAAATCCAAATTGAAATAACTTCTGAAACTCCAGAGGCTGACCTTATAGATATCAAAGCTGTTTTGTCAGAACCGTTACCTGAAGAAATAATTCACAAAACAATTCATTCACAGTCAATCGAAATATCAGAATCAGTTGAGATAATAGATGAAATAACTCAACCAAGCGAAATCAAGCAAAATCTTGAAATCGAGCCAAAAGCTGAACCGGAAGCATCAATTATTCAGACTGTTGAGGCTACGCCCATTAAGCCACCTGCTCCGATCGAAGAAGAAAAACCTAAAACAAAACCTGCTACTACTTTGCCAACTAAATCTATTACGCCACAGACTATTTCTACACAGCCAAAATCAGTTATTTACCGCGAAAGAGAATATATTCCTAGTACAAATTCTCAAGCTAATTCCGATTCAAGAACAAGAGCAGGTGGTGGGCAAGGAAAGGTTTTTTCTTCAAACTCATCTAATTTAGCCGAAGCTAAACCAAATTATCGACCAGGTTCACAAGCTTTTTCTTCTCAGAATCCAGGGAATCGACCACCTTATCAAAATCGACCACAAGGCACACCAGGAGCAGCTAGACCGGGAACTCCCCCTGGCCAAACTACTGCCCCTGGACAAGGTCAACCTTTTAGAGTTGCAAAACCAGTAAATAATTCTTTTAATCCTAATCGCAGAAAAGCGGGTGCGGGTGTTGCCCTTCGCAAAGGTGGGCCTGCCACAAAACCTGGAGCACCTGGTAGTAGATCTGGTAGTTCTGCAAAAGACCGTAATGCTCAGACTAAATCAGAAACCCCAGAAGAATTAGTTTTAACTCATCCAGTTACGGTTAAAGAATTGTCTGCTCTTTTAGTTGTTCAGGACACAGAAATTATTAGAAAGCTTTTCATGAAAGGTATCATGAGAACTGTCAATCAGACCCTTGAATTTGATTTGATTCAACAAATAGGCCAGGATCTTGGTTGCACAATCACAATTGATGAGACCAAAACTGATAAACATGATGAAGACCTTTCGAGTAGGCTTAAAGGCTTAGTTGATACTCATGTTTTGAATAATAATGACTTAGACCTTTTAGAGAAAAGACCACCCGTTGTAACTATTATGGGTCACGTTGATCACGGCAAAACCACTCTCCTCGATGCAATTCGCAAATCAAAAAAACAAATTACTGATAGCGAGTCTGGTGGAATTACTCAGCATATTGGAGCATATCAAATTGATGTTGTCGATTATGATGGACATACCCGCAAAGTCACATTTTTAGATACTCCAGGCCATGAAGCTTTTACGGCTTTAAGAGCAAGAGGTGCACAGGTTACTGATATTGCAATCTTAGTCGTGGCAGCTGATGATGGAGTTATGCCTCAAACAATTGAAGCTATTTCACACGCTAAAGCAGCTGAAGTACCAATTATTATTGCCGTAAATAAAATCGACAAACCAGATGCCAGCACGGATCGCATCCTAACCCAGCTTATAGAGCATGGATTGGTAGTAGAAGAATATGGTGGAAATGTAGTTTCTTCCAAAATTAGTGCAAAACAAAGATTAAATTTAGAAGATTTACTGACAAAAATTACATTAGTTGCAGACACGGAGTTGGAAAGCAAGCTGTTAGCAAATCCTACTTCAAGTGCGGTTGGAGCCGTGATCGAAGCTTCTCTATCAAGTAATAGGGGATCGGTTGCATCTTTGCTTGTACAGAGTGGAACCCTCAGAAAAGGTGATGCCATTGCAGCAGGAACAGCTTTTGGTCGCGTAAGAGCTATGTTTGATGATAGCGGCATAGAAATTTTGGAAGCACCTCCATCAACTCCCGTTCAGGTTCTGGGATTAGATAGTTTGCCGCAGGCTGGGGATACTTTTCAAGGTTTCAAAAATAGCCAAGCAGCAAGAGCCTTTGCAATGGAAGAAAGAGAAAAAGCGGCTTCTCGTCGAAGATCATCATCAAGAGGGCTTGAAGTGTTTTCTTCACAAGTCAGAGATGGAACTGCAAAAGAATTGGCGGTTATTATTAAAGCAGATGTCCAAGGTTCAGCTGAGGCTATTGCTCAAGAATTAAATAAACTCAGTGGTGATCAAGCACATGTGCGCATTGTTCACTCGGCCGCTGGCGCAGTAACCGAAAATGATGTGAATTTGGCTTCTGCGACAAATGCTGTAATTGTAAACTTTAATGCCTCAGTGGATTCAGCTAGTCTCAAGGCGGCAGCTGAGAACAATGTTCCAATTTACAATTACAATATTATTTATCAAATAACTGACGCCGTTACTAAAGCATTAAACGGCTTACTTGAGCCTGAAAGAATCGAGATTCTTCATGGATCCGCTGAAATCAGACAAATATTTCCAGTTGGTAAGAATAAAGTTGCAGGTTGTTCAGTCATTAAAGGCAAAATTGTTCGTGGTAGCACTGCCAAGATTATGCGTGGTAGCAAGTTGATTACGACAGTGCGTTTGGTTAATCTCAAAAGATTTAAAGATGATGCTAAAGAAGTTCAAGAAGGCTTTGAATGCGGTATTTCATTTGATGGATTCAATGATATTCAAGAACTCGATATTATTGAATCATGGGGTGAGGAGTTCAGAGAGAGAACTATTTAATTTTAGAAATAAATTTTAAAGACAAAATGAAAGAGGAAAAAAATGGGTAGGCCAGCATTTACAAGATCAACTAGATTAGCCTCAATTGTCAAAGAAGAACTGGCAGTTATGATTAATGGCCATCAAATAAAAGAATTGAAAGATCCTCGCATTCAAGGATTAATTTCTATTACTGAAGTCGTAGTCACAAATGGTTATCAGCACATGGAAATCTTTTTAAGTATTTTTGAAAAGGAAAATCGTGCTGGAATATTGGAAGTTTTAAATGAAGCAAATTCGTCTATTAGAGGGGAAATATGCAGACGTCTGAAATTGAGATTTGCACCAACTATTGTGTTTAAATTGGATGAGTCGATTGAGCGAGGTTTTAAAGTTTGGGATGTTTTAGACCAAATTTCAGAAGAAGGTAATTAAAAAAAATGTGGCTCAAATAAAAAAAAAGAGACTCATTAAAAGAGGCAATAATTTAGAACTGAGATGATTGATTCTTTCATTAGGCTTAATTTAGGTAGACCTTTATCAAGTATCAATTGGAAATCCACTACCCAGAATCCACCAAAAACTGACTCGTCTTTCAAAACAATATTACGACTCTCACGTTTTGCTTGGAATTCAAACTGAGATTAAATTCCGATGAATCCATAAACGATTAATCCGAGAGAAGAAAATATAGACAAAAAAGAAATCGCTTTCAGCATTGTAGATTGAGTCTGAAAAAGTCCTTCACCAAACAAAAGCAAGAAGCTAAATAAGGACAATAACATTCCAATCGAAAAAATTTCTCCTCTTCGTTCGGCAATATTAAATTGTTTGTCATAAGTATTTGCTTCATCCAAAATTTGTTCAAGCTCTTTGCTGTATCGATTAATTTCGCTTTGTAAATTATTCAGATTCACAGTTATTTGGGCAATTTCATCTTTGGTGACATTGGATGATTTGAGGTTTAACTGCAAATGATTGTATTCAATTGAACAAATTTTCTTTCTGGTGCTCTTTGAGCCGTAGCGATCCCAGCTATTATTGCGGTTGTTTAGATTCAAATTCATTTGATACTCAGCCTTCTTCTCAAACCACAAACTGATGCACAGGATGAGCGAAGTAAAAAGCAACAAGAATATTAATGATGAAGATTTTTTTGTCACTGATTTTAAAGATTTTTGAAAAAGATTTTGTTTTAAAAGTTTGCCCTAAAAATTCACTCTGGAAATTGGCAAAGAATTAACCAAATTCGATTAGCCTAATCAGACCTTACAAATCATAATAAAATAAAACTCACTAAATAATTAATCAATTAAAATAATTATTTCTGTACTTACAGTTTTGAATCACCGTATTAAATTTTGATATCACAATTTGCTTAAGCGATTAACAAAAAAACTGTTTTGCATAACCTGCTTACTCGTCCTCCTGACGGGCAATCTCGATTTAAAGACTTCTGGAGATAATGCAAAACCCGATCAGGGTGAACAACAACAATTAAATCAATTAGAATTCAAAACCTTTGGAATTGTTTACCTCGGTGATGAAATCAACAAAAGACTAAATCGATTAGAAGATTCAGTTTATGGAAAAATCTCAGCAAGCTCTCCTCCTGATGATAGGCTCAAAAGATTAAATAAAGCACTCAATCCTCCAGAAGGTAAAATTCCGCAAACTGTAAAAGAGGAAATTGATCGCGAAGTTGCCAAGGAAGAAAAACTTGAAGAAGAAAGACTAAGCCAAGAAGCCAATAACCGAGAAATAGACAATTCTTCAGCCAGCTCATCAACAAACTCAGGCGGATATTCTCAAACTCCTCAAACTAAAGTAACTTTATTGCCGAATCTAGAAGAATTATCCAAAAAAACATTGCAGATCATAAACCAGGAGCGCTCTTTTAGGAATTTAGCTCCATTATCACTTGATACAACTGCTCAAAAAATTTCAATAGAACATGCAAGTTATTTGATTCAGACCAAACAATTTTCACATTTCGGTGTTGGCGGAAAAAACCCAGATCAGCGATTTTCAGAAGCAAATGGAACTGGCAAAATTGAAGAATTAATTGATGGATTTTTTGCAGAAGTTAATGAGAAAGGTGAATTACAACCAATTGATGTAAGCAGCGAAGTCCCAAATCAATTGATGGATGCCATACTCAAAGTTCCAGACAAAGCTGACATTATATTCAGTAATGATGCCAATCAAGCTGGCATTAGCTTTGTCTTAGACCCAAATAAAAAACAATTAGTTGTAGTAGTTGAAATAATCACCAATTACGTCAATCTTGCCTTTATTCCACAAAAAAATCCTCCTTCTTCAATTCCAATTAGTGGTTCTTTGCAAAATGGCTTTAAGCTAGCCTGGATTGGCATTGCTCGAAAAGACTTTGAACAAGGAGAACATAGTGAAGTCGAACCCTCAGCTTATTTTGCACCAATCGATAAAGTTGTTTATTTAGATAAAACCGCTGATAGAGCCAAAAGTATTGCTAAAACTGGTGGAATGATTTTAGCAATGGTGGCAGCACCTTTTACCTATGGAGCAAGTATGCTGGTCGCCGATCTTCTTATGCAGTCAATTGCTCAAACTTATCAGGCGCAGGACGTTGAAGTTAGACAGGGGGTAAGAGCTGATATGGACGGAAATTTTAATGGAAATATTAATGTCGGTGAATGGGGATCAGGTTTATATTATGTGAGCATTTGGGCTTATCAAGGTCGCTCAAAAAAACCAATCGTGGTTGGACGCCGAACTGTTTCTGTGAGTTAATTCTCTGACTATTAGAAGCTTTCTATGATAATTAAATCCAGGCTAATGAAAAACTCAATTTGCTCATTTTTGATTAGCTTTCTTTTTGTATTGCCCTGCTGGTCTGACGAAAACGCTCTAGAGGGTATAGACAATGATTTCACAATTTGGCCAATGGCATCAATAGAATTTCCGCTATACAAAGAGAAGCTGTCTGGTTATATTTACACGCAACCAACTTTCACAAATAATGCCAGCGACTTGAATCCTCTGGTGCTCAGAGGCGCTGTTGTTTTTAACCCCCGCAAAGATTTGTCCCTATGGACTGGCTATGATAGACATCTGAGCATAAACAAATCAGTTAATTTCCTCGAAAATCGTATTTGGCAACAGGCAGTAATAAATTCTAGATTAAAAGATTTTTCTATTTCTCATAGGCTCAGATTGGAAGAGAGAATCTTTGATCAAACAAATCAGGTCTCACTTCGACTTAGATACAGATTGAGAGCAACGCATCCAATTGGTCAATCTCAGAAATGGTATGCAGCAGCAAGCAATGAAGTCTTGCTCAATGCCATTGACACCGATCCCCGTCCAATCGGCTTTGCAGAGAATAGAACATTTATTGGCTTAGGACGTAAATTGACTAAAAACATAAATTTAGAAGGTGGTTATCAATTATCTTTGATTAATTCACCAGTTGGCAGATCTGAATTAATGAGACATTGCTTGAGCACAAATCTAATAATTTCTTTTCCTTATAAAGCTGATAAGTAATAATATAAATTTCCTAAACAATCCTAATTAAAGAAGCTACTAAATTGGCTTTTTCTCTGGCTTGTTCGATACTGTCGCCTTTTGCTAAAGCCACTCCCATTCTACGAAAAGGCCGCGAATCAGGTTTGCCAAACAATTTAACATCAGTATCTACCTGACTAAGAGCGTCTTCTAATCCTTCATATCGAACGAAATCAGAGTTGTCACTTGCCAATATAACTGAGCTAGCTGAAGCTCCCAATTGTTGAATTTCTGGAATTGGTAAACCTAAAACCGCTCTAAGATGAAGTTCAAATTCATTTAGATTTTGTGAAATCAAAGTCACCATTCCAGTATCATGTGGTCTAGGAGAAAGTTCTGAGAATATCACTTCATCTTTGGTAATAAAAAACTCAACACCGAATACACCAGCACCACCCAACTTATCAGTAATCTTTTTAGCCATTTCTTGCGCTTTTTGAAGAGAATCCGAGGCCAAAGAAGCAGGTTGCCATGATTCCTGATAATCGCCTCTTTCCTGTCTATGCCCAATAGGTGCGCAAAATAAAGTCTCTCCATTCCATTGTTTTATTGTTAATAAGGTAATTTCCAAATCAAAATCAATAAATTCTTCCACAATAACTTTGTGAGTATCTCCTCTACTACCTTCAATTGCATATTGCCAAGCCTTTTCAATTTCGTCAGGAGACTTAACCGTAGATTGTCCTTTGCCTGAGGATGACATAACTGGCTTTATAACATTCGGAAAACCAATTCTGGAACTCATCACTTTTAATTCATCAAAAGAAGAAGCATAAGCGTATTTTGCAGTTCGCATTCCAAGACCCTCAGCTGCAAGCTCACGAATACGATCTCTATTCATAGTGTAATTGACGGCCATTGCTGTTGGAATAACACAAATCCCTTTTGCTTCATATTCAAATAATTTTTCGGTTCTTATAGCTTCAATTTCAGGAATTATGAAATCAGGTTTATGCTTTTCAATAACCTTTTCTAGAGCATCTCCATCGAGCATAGAAATCACTTCAAATTCATCTGATATTTGCATAGCAGGAGCACCAGAATAACGATCGACTGCCACAACATAATTACCTAATCTTTTAGCGGCAATCGCAAACTCTTTGCCTAGCTCGCCAGAACCAAGAAGCAAAAATTTAACTGGTAATTTCATTAACCAAGAAAGTCCTTTAAGTTGATATTTTTGCCATTATAGAACTAAGTTGCAGGGAAGGAGATTCTCAGTAAACAGATGATAGAAATTATTTCTTCAAAAACTTCATTGGATCGATCGGAATACCTTTCCAGTGAACTTCAAAATGCAAATGCGGCCCAGTAGTTCTATAGCCCGTATTTCCCGAATAACCGATTATGCTTCCTTCTTTGACGATCTGACCTTTGGTTACCACTATCTTGGATAAATGCAAATATGCAGTTTCCAATTCCGTTGAATGAGATAGTCTAATCTGCCTCCCACCACCTGAATCAACTGAGTTGACAATTTTAATTACTTTACCTTCAATTGGAGCTTTGACTGGAGTGCCTGACGGAGTTGCAAAATCAATACCAGAATGAAATTGTTTTCTTCCTTTTCCAATTGGATCATTGCGAAAGCCAAAGAGAGAACTAATTGGATAAAACCTATCAAGGATTTTGAGAATACTGAGATTACCCTTAAAGGAAGCTAAGTCTATAAATCTTCCTTTATCAGATAAATACTCCAAAAAATAATTGTAAAGAGCTGCCTTTTCTTCAAGCTCTTCAACTTCTTTGGTAGCCACAAGCCCCTCATTCCACAATTGCTTTTTGATTTCCAAATCAGCTTGCATTTTACTCAGCTGAAATTTGAGCTTATTCCCAAGAGTCTCTTCGTATGAGCCACGCATAGGATTGTTGATTGTAAATTCAAATTGCTCTAGTTCCGCTAATTGTTCTTTGTAAGAGGTTGCATCATTTAGTGTTATTAATCCAGCTTCATACAATTGCTTCAAATCTTCCAATTTGCCATTAACTTCAGTTTTTCGATCTGAAATCAAGCATATAATTTTATCTTTCTGATTTTTTGCCTTTTCTTTAGTTACTTCCGCCTGAGAACCAAAAAGACTCAAGGTAAAAAAAACAATGAATAGACTGACTAGAAGGCATAATCTTATGAATAAATTTTTTATCAATTTTATAAATTTTGTTTATTTAACATTCAATTCTTATTTATTAGAAAAGACTAGCAAAAGCTTGAACTCAAAATTGGTAAAATCTTGTAATGGTAAGTAAAAAAGATATGCTTGAATTCACAGTAACTGGCATCGGGATTGACACTAGGACTAATAATCCGCTTGTCATACTGCATAGCATTAGCGAAGAAGATTTAATTTTGCCAATTTGGATTGGTAGATTAGAAGCTCAATCGATTGCAATCGCACTTCAAGGAGAAAAGCTCGAACGTCCACTAACTCATGATTTGATGGCTAATTCAATTGAGTCGTTAGGTTACCAAATCGATAGAGCGGAAATTCATTCAGTACAAACTGGAACTTTCTTTGCAAATTTATTTTTAAAGAATAAAATGTCGGGTGAAGAAATAAGTGTCGATGCTAGACCCAGCGATTGTATTTCATTAGTTTTGCGTGGTAATGCTTCTATTTTTGTTTCCAATTCTGTAGTTGAACAAAGCTGCATTCCAGCAATTATTCACACAGAAGAAGATGAAGTTGAAGAAGAAAAAAGAGAAAAAGAAGAATTTCGCAAATTTCTAGATAATGTTAATGCTTCTGATTTTAAGCTTCCCCCCGAGGATTTTGATTGGCACAAAAGCTAAAGACCATATGAAGCAGATTTTTTTTATGATCTCTGAATCAAAAATATTTACAATCATGCATTTTTTGTCATCCAGCGCTTGAAAAGCTCATTATCTATTCCAAAAATATCAAGTGTTTTCCCAACTACAAAATTGACTAAATCATCAATTGTTTTTGGTTCATGATAAAAAGCTGGCATTGCAGGAAGTATAACTCCCCCAGCCTGGGTAATAGTTAGCATATTTTGCAAATGAATTGCATGAAATGGGGTTTCACGAGCAACTACAATCAATTTATTGCGCTCTTTTATGCATACATCAGCGCAGCGAGAGATCAAATCACTGGAAATACCATTGGCAATACGGCCAACAGTTCCCATACTACAAGGAATTATAATCATGCCTTGACTGCGATAAGAACCACTAGAAACGCTAGCCGCTAAATTTTCGGCGGACCAAGTCCGAATTAAGTCTTTCAATTCACTCTCACTCTTAGCATTAGAAATTTGATTGACTAAATATGAAATCAGATTTTCTTTATTCTCTTTCGGTGACTCATATTTAAAATTAATTCCCATTTCCATTTGAACGACTTTGCAGGCTGTCTGCGAAAGAATTAAGTCAATTAAATATCCTTGACTAACTAAAAATTCGATTAATCTAATTCCATAAATAGAACCGCTAGCTCCAGTTATGGCAACAGTAATAGGTTTTTGTATTTCAGACATTTGGAAAAATTTCGCTTAGGAAAGGCTGATTTTATTGGCAATTAGATATTGGCTTATATCTAATTGCCAATAAAATTATTAATTCAAAAGATACAGTGAAAATTTTGAAATGCTTTAATAAATTCAAGGTAAAAAGTTGAAAAAATCTTAGAAAAAGAAAAGGCCGCAATCAGAGTATCGAATACTAATCTCTGGAAGCAGCCTTTGATATTAGGATTTGAAATTTCTATTTAATTAAGCATCCATTTTGCGGATTTACAAAGTCATTGAACAATAAAATCGAATGAGGTGGAATATTGGTCGCTTCAGCGTAAACTTTGCTTTCATAACGATTATTTCTAGCTTTCAAAGCAGCCTTTAATTCACCTGATGAGCTCAAAAGATTATTGACGGCTGAGGAAGGACTATATCTTTCTTCAACAATAGATTTGATTTCTTGTTCATCGATTTGAAAAGTCATTTCTTTAGCCTTATTGTATGCCCACTCATTGATTGCAAAATCAAGATCTCTTTTATTTGCTTGTCCCTTTTTGCTTATCAAATCGGCTCTCAAAGATTCAATGGGAGCACTTGCTCTAAAACTTTCAGTAGCTTTTGCGCGTTTTTTGTCTAGCAAATCACCTTGGATTTTTGACCATTCTTTTGATTGTTTAGGAATATATCTATCTTGCAATAAGCTCTGTGAAGCAATTTGACAAGTATTATTTTCTTTGTTTTTTGTCAAATAACTTTCACCCGGAGATAAAGGCAAAACCTGAAACACAATCGGAGTAGCTCCTGCACAACCAGATTCTTCATGATATTGCTTGCAAAGAGATTGCTCTTCAAATGAAGGAAGTGAGGCGCATTTGTCTGAGGAAGTAGCCAAAGCATTTAAATATCTACGAGCATCAAATCCAAATTTTTTGTAAATAGTTCCACGAAACATTTCTTGCAAATCGCAGCTCTGTTCTTCATTTTTAATATATTCGCCATTATTACCAACTCTTACTAAATCAAAGAGATTAGGGTAAATCGCACCTGTTCTTCTCTTATCCTGGAAAGTCTGACCAGTAGAGAGCGCATAATATTTCTTGCTGCCTTTATAAACTAAATATTCATGATTACCTGAACTAATAGAATTAGAAATATAAAAATTATTTGGTGATAAATTTGATGAACTACTTGATTGCGTATTTTGTTGAATTGCTTGAATTTGATTATTGGACTGAATTTTAAGATCGGAGTCTGTGCCTATTGGATTAGAAAATGCACTAAATGATGATACTGACAAAGAAGAAGCTACAACTAGAATAGATAATAATTTTTTATTGAACATATTTTTAAGTTTAAAATCGGGACTTACTGAATTGGAAAATTTTTGGGCTGAACTTTAAATCTACTATATTTCCGCTCTCGAAAGAATGAATTGGCTTTATTTTCCCCAGTTAATTACAAAGTGAGAACATTTCAATATTGTGAGTTTGATCCTTAACCATCAAAAGCATTACCTAGAATTGATTCTGAAAGATTAATTGACTGAAATATTCAACTGTTTCATCTGCTAAGACTTTAACTAAGCTCGACAAACTTAATTAGCATTTATTCAAAACAATTGAACAAAAACTCATAAATGTTTCAACAACTTGGCCCATGTCCATCTCTAGAATATAAGTATGAAACTCAAATTCACAAAACAACAATTGCAGATAAAGTCAGAATGAATAGAAGAGAGTTTTTAAATTCAACGATAAGCTTAGGCATTGGCAGTTTGGTTTATGCAAACCTATTACCCACTATGCTACTAGCATCGACTTCAGTCAAGAACAATGAAAGGAAAACCAAAATGAATAACAGCACAATCAACAAAGTAATTCATAGAGCTAATGAAAGAGGTTATGCAGAACATGGCTGGCTCAAGAGTTTTCATTCATTTAGTTTTGCAAATTATTACAATCCAGAAATGATGGGTTTCGGACTACTAAGGGTTATCAATGATGATAGTGTCGATCCAGGCTTTGGCTTCGGCACTCATCCACACAATGATATGGAGATAATCTCTATTCCTCTTTCGGGAACGCTAGAACATAAAGACAGCATGGGAAATCATTTTCTGATTAAAGCTGGTGAAGTCCAGGTCATGTCGGCTGGAACAGGCATTACCCACTCTGAATATAATCAATCCAAAACTGAGCCCGTAAAATTTTTGCAAATCTGGATTAAACCTAAGATCAATGGTATTCAGCCTAATTACGATCAAAATAGTTTCTCTGTCAATGATAGAAAAAATCAATTCCAAGTAATAGTCTCAGGCTCAGGAAAAGCTCATTCACTAAAAATCAATCAAGATGCACAAATGGCATTAGCTGATCTAGAGAGTGGAAATACCATTACATACAAACAAGCTTACTCTGGAAATGGCATTTATGTTTTTGTGCTCAAAGGCAAAATCAATATTGCTGGTGAAGAATTATCAACTAGAGATGCGATTGGACTGACTAATATTTCAAATGTTGATATTCAAGGATTGGATAATGCGGAAATTTTGGTAATTGAAGTTCCAATGAGTTGATTCGATTCTTTTAGTATGAAGGCTCATATTGGATATTTGATTCACACTGAGGATTTATAGGCCATTTCCAGCAATATGGACTTTTAATTTCTGCTTGTCTCCCACTTCCAATTCCTGTGACGAAAGACCATAAACCTATTTTCTTTGCCTGAGCTTCTTCTTGATCAGCTTTGTATTTTCCACCCGAAAACTTGGGATAATCCCAGGCAGCGCCATTTTTCACCATGAGCTCAGCTATATCTTCACCCCTATGATTCAATGAGCAATTTCGCATTTCTCCAGAAAATTCTTCGCATTTGAAATCAAAATCTTTTCCCTTCAGAAGTGAAATCAAATATTTCTTTGATTGATAACCATAGGGCTGATCAATTGCAGGAGAATCAATTCCAATTATTTTGACCTGAAATTCTTCGGTATTTTTATCTTTGATTATGCAAGTATCACCAGTTTTACAATCAATCAGTCTCGCAGAATAAGCCTTAGGAGAACAAAGGAAAAAACACAAAACACAAATAATCGGCGCTAAATGAGTTGATTTATACAATTGTGTGAAAACTTTCAATGTTAGATTTGCTTTCATAATCATCATAGCTATAGGAGAAGGCTGATTGAATAAGCATATCGCAACTATTAAAAATTCAGAACAACATTTACACGCAAAATACAATCTCGATTTGGGTATAAATATATTTAATCATTCATATTTCGCAGAACAATTCACTACCTTACTCAGAGTCCCCTATCCCAAACTTCTTTCTAAAGCGAGATGGGATAATTGGCGAGGGTTCTCAAGCTTCCGCGAAAAAGTTCGTTAATTAGACATTTGAACCAAGAAATTTAGATTGAGATATGGGATCAGGCGACGATCAGGCATCAGAGAAAAAATTTGACCCGACACCAAGGCGTTTGCAAAAGCTTAGGGAACAAGGCAATGTGCCTAAAAGCCGAGACCTAGCCCAACTAGCAACTTTTATTGCAGGCGTGAGTTTTCTCATTACTGGAGGAAATTACATTTGGGAAAGACTGCTCTCGATGTTTCGAAATTTATGGGGAGCAATTGCCCTTAGAAATTTGGGGGAAATGGGGACTGGCTTTATCATTGAGCATTCAATTAAGAATGTGGCTCTAGTGATAGTACCGCTTTTGTTATTTACCGCTTTAAGTGCCATTGTGCTTGATGGATTACAAGTGGGGTTCAATTTCAGTACTGAGTCAATTGGCTTTAAGCCTGAACGGTTAAATCCTTTTCAAAATTTAAAACAAATTTTCACTATTGCCAAAGTAGTTGAATTGTTAAAAGAATTAATAAAAGTTGCAACATTAGCTTTTGTGGCTTGGCGAACTATAGGTAAGCACTTTACGGATCTGTTTGGACTTTTAAATGCCAGTTCTATTGCTGGTGTTGCGGAAATCATGAAAGCAATTTTAATGGACTTTACAACCAGTGCTGTCTTAGCCCTTTTAGTGATTGCACTTGCCGATTTGTTTTTTCAACGTTTTGATTTCACCAGAAAAAACAGAATGACTATGAAAGATATGGTAGATGAGATGAAAGAAAGCGAAGGAGATCCATATATGAAAGCTAAGCGCAGGCAAATGGCAAGGCAAATGACGCAAAGAAGACAAATCGCCAATTTACCTGAAGCCGACTTTATAACTACCAATCCATCAAAAATTGCAGTTGCGATTAAATATACATCAGGAGAAATGAGCGCCCCAAAGGTTATTGCCAAGGGAGGTGACGCTTTTGCTTGGCGAATTATTCAGGTTGGTAAGGAGCATGGAATTCCAATTATTGAAAATATCCCCCTTGCGAGAGCTCTTTATAAACTTGTGAAAGTCGAACAAGAAGTTCCACCAGAGTTATATCGTGCTGTGGCAGAAATTTTATTATTTGTTTATCAAGTCAGAGGAAAAGCTAAATTCCGCTAAGAATAGCTATAGAAACACCTAATTCATGTTTAGGTTGAGGACTTAGCCACTACTGATTTCTTTGTGTAATCTCGCTTGCGAGGAGTGATTTGATTGGTGTCAACAGCTTCATAAGTAATAATTGGATTATTTGTTTTTGCATCATAAGTTGCGATCGTGGATTTAAGAAAATCGTCATTTCTTTCAGGGAATTCTGGCTTGAAGTGAGCGCCCCTAGATTCATTTCTTTGTAAAGCACTTAAGGTAATAACTCGGCCCAAGCTAAGCAAATAATAAAGTTGATGAGCATAACGAATTGATTGATTAGCCCAATTACCTTTATCGGGAATTGAAATATTCCAAAATCTTTCTTGAAGCTCTTGAATCTTCTGGTCGGTTTTTTGAAGAGTATCGTTATAGCGAACAATAGTTACATTTGCTGTCATTATGTCACCAAGCTCTTGATGAAGCTTGCGAGGATTTTCTTTCCCATCCAAAGCTAAAAGTTTATTCAAGAAATCTTTTTGTTTTTGTACTTCAGCTTCAAATACGCTCTGAGAAACTTCATACGCTGGTTTCACTTTGTTCTTGGTGTATTTTAAAGCTTCTGGTCCAGCTGTATATAGCCCCGTAAAGACACAAGAAAGCAAGGAGTTAGCTCCCAATCGATTCGCTCCATGATATTGATAATCACATTCGCCAGCTGCAAAAACACCTTTAAGGTTTGTCATTTGAGTTTCATTTTCAACCCAAAGCCCTCCCATAGAATAGTGAACTGCAGGGAAAATCTCCATTGGAACTTCACGTGGATCGACACCTTTGAATTTTTCATAAATTTCAAGAATGCCTTTCAGCTTACGATCAAGATATTCAACTCCCTTAGCCTTAGCAATTCCAGTTACATCGAGATAAACAAAAGGTCTTCCCTCTACGCCTAGGCCAAGTTCATAGACAATCTGAAAAATTTCACGAGTAGCAATATCACGTGGTACCAAATTTCCATAATCAGGATATTTTTCTTCGAGGAAATACCAAGGTTCGCCAGTTTTACCGCAAGGACGCTTATTACCATGATTATCTACCCAAGTTTTATTCGAATCGCCATAAACCCAGACCCGACC
>Ga0208362_1000206_pt1 | contig 20222 bp, 47 predicted proteins | sample LakMenEpi13Oct10_FD_150693 | JGI IMG/M metagenome (GOLD analysis project Ga0208362, IMG submission 150693) | Freshwater microbial communities from Lake Mendota, WI - 13OCT2010 deep hole epilimnion (SPAdes) | ecosystem: Environmental > Aquatic > Freshwater > Lake > Epilimnion/Euphotic zone ... | reverse complement strand
CTGCCCTATTTTGTAATGCAATGCGCGGGTGTCCACCTACTTTCATCGTGAGCGACCCCGGAAAAACTACTGGCAACGCCTATCAACCACTGTCAGTCTGCCAGTACTAGCAATTACTGGAAGTGTGGCACTGGACTACTAGCCACCGGGATAAATAAATTAAAGAAAAGAGGAATCATGTACATAGATGAAGCAATGGAGCTGCTGGGGATAACCTACAACACGCTCAAGGGTTGGGCCAAACAGGGCAAGGTACGCCGCTGGAAAGAGGACGGCGGTCGTTGGATCTATAACGACGATGACGTCTACTCGATGATCGGCAAGCGGCTGAGCAAAGAGAGTCTTATTACCACCTACTGCCGGGTAACTGGGACTACGGAGTCCGACCGCAAGGTCATGGCCGAGCAGCAGCGGATACTCCACAGTTGGTGCTCTGCACGTGGACTCTCTATAGACCGGCAGTACGAGGACTGGGCACCATCTACGGAGTACTCCCTGGAGGAGAGACCTGGTCTGCACCTCTTGCTACAGGATATAATTCAAAAGCGTGTCTCCGCCGTGGTGGTCGAGACTCCTGATAGATTAGCCCGTATTGGTCGCGAGTTGATCGAACAGCTCTGTCGTTACTACGGAGTCCAGCTCGTGTATGTAAATAAGGTGATTCAAAAACCAGAGTATCTTGCCGAGCAGGAGGCTGACCTACATAGACTCCTAAAGAAGGCTAAGATTGATAGGTTATCAGACGTTGGGGTTGAGACCTTGCCGGTACCGAAACGGCCGAAGTTAAAAGATCCTGGTAAGATTGTGCCAAATTGGGAGGGTGAGCCCCTACCGGCTAATTCTCGAGACTTGAGTGACTTAATGTAATTCGATTTCTCGGGTGCGAATCCCTTGCTCAAGAAGCTTTTGGTCAAGTGCCTCACGAAGCTCGTCCTCCTCCAGGTTACTTGCTATTTCTAGGATATACCGATTACGGCGACTCCTGTCATACGCTTGGTAAGAGACCCGCTCATAGTCGCCTACGTCAATATTTGCAACATGGGTTTGGTCGATGGCCGAGACTTCGCCTACAAGATAATCCATCGTCTCTTCGGTTGTGTGCTGATCTGATGCAATAATTGAGAGAGTAATCGTGTACCTCCGCTCAAAGTCCCCTGAGTGGAGTGGAATCCCGGACTCCTTGGCCAAGGTGTAGAACTCGCTCTTGCTGATTAGACCACTGGATAATAGATCTCGTAAGACCTGCTCCTCGTCGTCCCTGGATTCCCGGATATAACTCTTAAAGGACTTTAACATGATCTATTACTATTTCAATTATTTATCCCTAGCGGCAATAAATAAAAATAAAAAATAAGAATGGCCAAGAAGAGTACCGCAACGAGCAACGCGAAGATTGTCTCTCCAAAGAAGAAGAGACCGGGTGTACACTCGAAGAAAACCACTTCAGTACACAAGTCGAGCAAGAATTGGAAGAAGCCCTATCACGGACAGGGACGCTGAACATCATTAGTATTGCAGCGCATAGGGAGCCTCAGACGGGACTCCCTTTCGTGGTTATATAAGATATTGTACTCACCAGCTTCAGGAAACAGACCGCTCTCCAGGAGGCTCCGCGCGCCATGGTAGCCTAGCTCTCTGGACTCCCCGCGGGCAGGGGAACCCAGAGACACTGCACTGGCACTGATCCAGCAGAGACACTAGCCGCCGGCCGAAAGTTTGGGACAAAAAAAAGGAGCAACTTGCGTTGCTCCTTCGGGTCGTCAAACCAACCTTACAGCTGGGCAAATTGCGCGAACTGTAAGTCATATCCATCCTTCGTTCCTTTTCCAAATAGGTTACCTGCCTCTTCTTTTAGCAAGTACTTGTTGTCCAGCGGAAAACCAGTATTGTTTGAGCCAAGGAAAGTCATTGAGTTAACAACATCCCAGATACTCATTCCGGTTTTTACGAAGCTCTTCTGTTTATCATTTAACCTCATTGGGTCTTGGCCTTTACTTACGATACGAGCCATAGTATCCGAGTAGGTGTGGAAGTACTGACGTTGTACTGAGTCGATATACGACTTCTTCAAGTTAGGGTCGTCCTCTTGTATCAGGCGTTGTGCACCGATCATTGCATGCTCTACTTCAAATAGACTTGCTTTAGTGTTGACTGCACTTTCGAGTGCGTTACTGAAGCCAGCTGGTACGAAACCTGCCTTGTTCATCTGGTCGATTTGGTTCAAGAAGGTACGAATATCTTCGGCACCTGTACCGGCTAATCGAAACCTCTCTTCGAACTGGATATCACGATTACCTCCGATTGCTCCTTGACCTAGGGAAACCCTTAAACCATTGGTACATACTAATCTCTGATTATACATCTCGACAAAGGTGTCTTTTGAACTCTGTACGATCGAGAAACCAAACTTAAAGAACTCGTCTTTACCAGCACCTGGGAAACCTACCTCCTCGGAATTAAGTAAGTTAATTACTGAACGACCGGTGTGCGGATTAAAGTCGATGGTCTCAATAGAAAGGTTGGAGTTTTCGTTCATGATTTTTGAGGTCACGTCGAATACTGACTCGTTCGTCAAGCGACGGAAACGTTTTGGATCACAGATGTCAATTACCTCTCGGGTATTGGGATTAGCAATCAACATTACTTCACCACCGCCATGGGACTGACGATAATCTTTTAATCCATTGATCAGGCTCATTGCAATCTTGCCGTCCTCGTTCTTAATCATCTCTGTGGTTAAGGAACGATTTACCTTGAGCAAGCCGGCAAGCTTTTGAAAGAACCCATTACCGACTGGGACTGCATTGCCGCCAATATTAATTGTTCCGCGACTGATAGACTTGTCGTCTAGCGTGATTGCACTAAGCGGTACCGTTTTGGTTGCACACTCTGCGTTTGCGAGCATCTCACGCATGTTTTCGAATTGCTCGTTGTTTACTTCTCTTTTTGCCATGTTTTTTGTTTTTTTAATTGGTTTGACTTGGTTATAATACTATATTTCTGCAAAACTTTAAAACTGTTTTAACTATTTATTTTACCCTTTCTTCAGTAGCCTCTACTACGGAGTCCTCGGTTTGGCTCTTCGGTTTAAGGAAGATCTCCTCGAACTTCTTCGTCAGGTCGTGCTGTCTGATACTTTCAGTGTTTTCGATTTCACGGATATCTTCAGTTTCTTTAAAACGTTCGTGATCGTAGACTACTGCTCCAACTTCGTCCAATCGGTAGTACAGACGTTTTCCGACTCCACCGCCACCTCGACGGTTTTTCGAGAACTCAAGGTAACGCTGACCTGAAATATCGAAACGAATTTCCAACATTGCAGTGGTTGCATGCTTAAGATAAGTACTACCAACGTAGGTGCCACCCTTTGTCATGTGCTGGATGGCCAAGACTGCACAGCCACTCTTCTCTGCGGCGTCGATCATCATGTTAGTTAACCATGACTCGGCCTGTGTAGACTTCCAGCCTTGTGCCTCCTTCAGTTTGACTAACACGTCTTGATAGGAGTCTAACACGATAATATCATAGCTACCATTGAAGGCGGCCTCTAACACTCCATTGAGTTGACCGTGTGCCATGTAGTCCATTAAGAGTAGGGTAGGTACTTGCCCGATAGCTGGTGTCTTCTTATAATAGAATAAGATATCGTTACGAGTCATTTCGCTGGATACATAAAGTATCTTTGCCTCTGCGTTCTCTGCCTGAATAGAGGACAAGACGTCGAGCAGCACAGTAGACTTACCGACACCCGACTCGCCGATCACAATATTTACTGTACCACCATAGATACCTCCGCCTTCTTCGTGATCCGAGAAGAGGTCATCGATCTTCTTACCAGTCTTGTGCAGCTTAAAGTCTGGGAACACCATGTCCTCTACCTTGATTACTACTGGGACTACGGAGTTAGACGTGACCAGTGCAGCCGGCTTCTCCTCGAACGTGCCGCCTTCGCTGACGATCTTCTTTAGCACTCCATTGAAGAGGCCATAAGAAACTTCTTCATCGAGCGCAGCTCCGATACGGTTTTCAAATTCGAGGAATGCATCTAGCACTTTACCTCTTGGTACCTTGCCGCCGTGAATTTTATTAATCCACTGACGAACACTTTGTTCTTTTTTACCACCTTTGATTTCGATCATGATTTTTGGATTTTATTGGTTTGACTAGATTATTATACTAAAAAACTGTTGAACTATAAAATTATTCTTGAGATAATTCTTTAAGTCTTGCTAGTTCGTCAGGACTTAATTTAGCGACACCGCCTTTGCGATTTACTAGGTCTAATAACTCGTCTAGGCTTAGGGTCGCGGTGATTACCGCAGGTGCAACCTGCTCTACTCCAGCGCGGTTACGATAGGTCTCAACCGTCTCGTTCCAATTCGGCACGTCTACTAGATTGATGCCAACTCTTGGATCGTCGAGTTCAAAGACTACGACTGGCAAGACATCTTCGTGCTGGTCTGCCAACTCCTTGAATTTTCTTGCGATCGTGACGGGATCCATTTCGGTACAGATAATAGATGCTATACCCATGTCGTGGAAGGGCAGGCCTACCGCTTTTTCACGGTCCTCCTCGGCAATAAGCTCTTCACAAATAAATTTAATCTCTTTCGGCAAGGGTATGGGTGAGCCGAATCGGATAATTACAATATGCTTTTTCATAGTGCTTAATTTTTAATTATAGAGTAAATATAACTAATGTCGATGATAACTAAAAATCGGGGCCAAAGAAATATCAACTATTTTTGGACCAGCCAGGTTGGGAGTCTCTGTCAGAGACCGGCTCGGCTGGGCCTGCCCGCCAGAGACTCGCCGCCGCCCTGCCAAACGGTGGACCAAAAAAAAGCCCCAATCTCTTGGGGCTTCGGGTACGGGAAGTTAGGTTAATATATCGGTCGTGGTCGGCGATCACAATAGGACACATATACCCAGTTATCTTCCTTAGTAAATAGGTAACCAAAACACTCGACATCACTCCTAAAATAATGTTCTCGGGTACGGTGACTATTGGGTTTTTGGTAAGCTTCTCCTCGATCACGGTGATAAGCGACAACTACGTCCGACTGCGGATTGCTAAACGTGTGCTTTTCAGTCGGTTCAATGTTTTTCGCAAGGATGGAAAGCGAACCTAGCGCGATTAGGTCTTCTACTTTCTTTCTCTCTTGATAGTGTTTCATTAAGGTTACGCCGTTTGTATCGGGTGACCCGTTCCAGTGGCAGTAAATAGATTTAACCGTTCCGTCTGGTAATTCGATTGCGATTCTGCTTCTTGTTGCCATAGTTTTTCTTTTTTTGGTTTGACGATTAATAATAAGTAAATATAACAATTAAGTTTGGAACTAAAAAATCGGGGCCGATTATTTTTTAGTGTCTAATCTTCTAATAATTTCTTTGGCTTAATCGTCTCGCCTCTCTTCTCCCAATAACTAATTTCTATTTGATATCCTTCGTTTGCAGGAAACGCCTCTACTAGTTTATCGTATACTTCCTTAGTATGTCGTTTACTTAAACCGAGCGAGCGCTCATGCGTGGCAAAAAAGTGTTTACCATCTTTCGATACATTGATTTCATACTGTGACATAGTTTTTTGTTTTTATTGGTTATTGTGTAAATATAACTATTTAGTTTGGAACCAGAAAATCGGGGCTAAACTTTTTTCAACTTAGATTCAAAGTATAAACGGTCTGCCTTTTCTTCCTCAAGCTTGCGCTCCATCCAGTCTCTCAGCCTGTTTAACTGGGTAATCTTTTCGCGAGAGCCACGAGCTGACCTGTTCTTTAGGTCTTCGATTTGGGCATTGAGCATGCGCAGATAGGCGGCAAGATACTGGATATTATTGATACACTGTAATCTTAATTCCTGCCAGTCTAGCTGTGGTGTAGGCGGCGGTGCGGGTCTCTTGAAAAGGTTGAATATACTTACCATCTTATTTTATTTTTCTTACTACTGCGATTACACAACCTTCGCTGCTTCGGAGCAAAGTAATCTTGCCCTCGTTATAAGCTCTCTGTTTCTGCCAATTCCATTCGATTGGTGTTCCATCACAAGTAGTTTCAGGAATATCCGAAGGTCTCACCGGATGATAGGGATCGACAGATGATTTGCCAGCGCAAGCAGTCAATGTGACCGCCATTACACAATATAGGATGATTCTCTTCATATGTAAATATAACTTTTATAATTGATACTAAAAAATCGGGGCTAATAAATCTTTACTCGAACTATTATTGCAGAAGGTTCTTCCCTTTCTGAATCAATACGCACTGCTCCCCTAAGCTTAATGGTCTCTAAAGCTTTGCGATACTTTATTGCAGGTTTAGTGATACCCGAGAGGAAGAGCGCAATTTCAAATGCTTTCGCAAAAGTATGGCAAATACCAAGTGTCTCTTGTAGAGCCGACTCCCAACCAGTTGCAGTGGAGTTGCGATCGCTTAGGATTACGTATTTATTCTTTGCTGCCATGGGATATCTTTTCTTTTAAGTCTTGGATAAAGGCACAGTCCTCATAATTTTCAAGACCTTCATAGTATTGAATTAAACTTTCTAGCGCTTTTAGTTTTGCTGAAGCTGGAGCTGCATCCGCGACTGCATACTCTGGATTATCTTTTAATGCAGATAATACCATGTTCATGAAACCGTCGGGGTCTTTGGCTCTCATCTCTAGCATCGCTCTTAGCAGTGCTTCATCTCTTAATGGATTAGTATTTGACATATATCACTACGGAGTAAAGGGTTAATAATTAGATTTTCTTTTAATACACTCTAGATATTCCTTGGTCCACTCTGCCCAGTTTTCTCGGTATTCTGCTTCTGTCCAGACATGCTGTCGCATTAGTGCACAACTGCCGTGGTCTAGGCGAAAGACTTGGTGACCTAGTTCATGATATAGAGTACCCTTTACCGAATAGGGACCGGCCTCTAATTGAGATAGGAAAACCGATACTTCACCAGACCACCTATCAGATCCACCGCTGTGTAACCCATCTCCTGCTCTGACTCGGATAATATTAATTCTATTATATCCTTTCTCATACGAGATTCCTGCGCGGTGCATGTCGAGTCTCCACTCGTCAACGGTCGGCTGTAGTCTTCGGTCGACGAGCGGCTCCGTCTGGTGCCGAGATAAAATGTCTGCAATCGAGACGGTTACTGCAAGTACAACCATTGCTAGCATCAGCAGTCCTATAATCTTTCGTATCATGATAGGGTTAGTTTAATAGTTAAATCTGCTTGAGCAATAATCATCGCCGCTGAATCAAATCCTAGATCCTGTTCAAGTCTCTCAGCTAAAGCGTTAATTCCATTTGAAATTTGTGCAAGCTTGTACTGAAGGAAAAGGTCGGGGTCTTTCTTAATGGTCTCTTTAACTACTTCTTTGTAAACCATTGTGGACTGTACGAGTTCGATTGCTTCTACTGTACTGATTTCGTGTTCGATTGTGCAGGTTGGCATCAAGACTTCATGATCGCCGGTAAAAATTAAGTTTGTCATAGGACTACGGAGTTAATTAGGTTAAATAATTTCTTTCATTTTTTGAATTGCTGACTTTACGATTTGGCTTACTCGAACGTTAGTCATATCGAATTGCTTAGCTATTTCCATTGTTGAGAACTCTTCAGCATGGCCGATACCGAAGTAGGCAGCCACGATTTTTTGGTCTCGCGGTTTTAAGACTCCCATTACTCGACGGATAGTGAATTGAGTATAGTCAAATTCCATCTCGAACTCAGCCTCAGGTCGAGTGTTAAGTAGGATATCACCGATGGTGGTATCGTTATCACTAGATACCTTAGCATCAATAGCAACAGTAGATAAGTTTCCAGTCTCTTCACCAGCTTTCTTTGCTTTATAGATATCGTACTCTTGATTGTGAGGTAGACGAACGATACGACCGGTTGCAACCACTGACTCGTTAAGGCGTTTACGAATCCATAAGGAAGCATAGGAAATAAATCGAGCATCTCCCTTAGGGTCAAATCGCTGGGCAGCTTCATATAAACCAATATTTCCTTCCTGAATCAAGTCGTCGATTGGTACGCCTTGGCCAATATGACGATTGGCGATCGTTACTACAATCTTTAGATTGCTTGTTACTAATTTATGGATGGCCGTGTGGTCTCCAGCTTTAATACGTACTGCTAGCGCTTTCTCCTCGTCTAGGGTTAGGGGAGTAGAACTTGCGATAGTCTTAAAATACTTTGGCAGATTTTCTGATGTTTCGAATGACATATATTTAAGTTTTAATGTTGAAGTAAATATAACAATTAAGTTTGGAACTAAAAAATCGGGGCTAAATATTTTCCTCTTTTTTATTGAGGTCTTCCTGATCTTCTTTTATTTCGTGTTGATGACCGCCTACCGATTTCATGGTACATCTCCAACAGATTACTGCCGTTGCGTCGTGACCAACGTTCTTTACTAAATCGCCACACTCGCGGCAATTAAGTTCTTTTCCTGGATTAGTTGTAAATGACATAGCTTTTCTTTTATATTATATTGTAAATGTAACTATAAGTTCTGACAAAGTACAATCGGGGCAGGATAATTTTTGGATCCAGCGCGTGTAGCTCTGGCAGAGACTCCCTCCCAGACCCTGGTTTTGGGACAAAAAAAAGCCCCAATCTCTTGGGGCTTCTTCAATTCGGGGTTAAACCTTACGCGGTAACCTTGCGTTTGCTTACTCGAGAATAGGCAGCATTCACGATTTCACCAGATGGATTTGAACGAAGACCACGTAGCACTCGGCTAACGTGACTTGCGTCATATCCTGTCTTGTTCGCGACCGCTGTCATGTCTCCAGTGCGTAAACGTTGGCTGATAACAGAAAGTTTTTGCTTTACTGTAAGCCCACTCTTGCCGTTTCCGGTCTTTGTAATTGTTGCTTTTCGCATAATAATGGATTTTTTTAGTATAAGATAACTATACTAAACAAGTAATGAAATATAAAATTTTTAGGGGAATAAATTATAGCTGCTCTTGCAGGTCCTTAATAGTAGAGCAAATCTCATACTCTTCAATGGATTGATAATAAGATAAACAGCGATCGAGCTTGTCCCTGAACAGGTCTCTATTTAGGCTCACTACGGAGTCCGAGTCTTTTACTGCAAAGACTGGTACCCAGTCTAGGTCTAATTCGATAGCATTATAGATGGCAGAAAGAGTAGCTTCATAAATCTCGGCAGACTGCGACTCTGCGAACTCTTCAAGAGTTGCATAGCCAGCAGTATCCAATTCAGGAATCTCAAATGTATAATCTGACTCTTCGTCGTATTGCTCGATATAATTCATCTTTTATTATTTATTGCCAGTTTTTCTGCAAAATCGTGGTTTTCAAGAATAAGTTCGGCTCGTATTTTCATAGCCTCAATTCCGGTCTCCTCTTCGGTTTCCGGCACGTATTTCACCGCCTCTCCAAACATGGTATATAAAGCTGTTACCTTGCCGTCTCGGCCTACTCGAATCCAAAGATAACCGCGTTTACATGTGCCGCGTACGTGTCTCTCTTGTAATGATTCCCAGTTAATCATGGTCTTTTATTTTAATCCAGACAATCGACTCCATGTTATCTGGGTCACAGTCTATAATTTCAACACCATAGTACTTGCCACTATTAAATAGCATATTCGCTAAGTCAAATGCTTCATCCCAAGAAATTGAACCTTCAATAACTTCAGCATTTGAATCATCGTCTGAATCGAATACTGCTACATCAAAGGTTTCTTCATATTGGCCAAAGTACTCCGAATCTCCTTGTGCTTCACAATCTCCACACTCGTAAAATACTTTTGCCAAGTCGTAATTGTAGCCTAGGCTATGTAAGTCGGCACTGCCACATGTTGGGCAGATTGGTTCTAATTCTCTTTCGTTACTCATAGATTTGGGTTTAATTGATATTCATATACATTTCTGATACACTTGGCGGGAATTGGTTTCGGTGATAATATTGATTTACCTACACCAAATAGGGTTTCCATGATGGGACTGTGGTCGCATCCTTCTTTCAATCCTTTAGGACTTATCTCCACCTCAACGACTATCATCTTCGACTTACCCATTGCTGCAAGTCTGAATCCAATCCAGCGTGCTGCACTCTCTGCCGAATCAGTTAGGTAGACTCCTTCATACTTAGCGATAAGTCCTTCCATTAGGATTCTGCCGAGATTATCTGCATCTGTTGCATGGTATAACTTTACTTTCTTTGCCATCTTCTAAAAGTTTAAGCGTTCGATTTGAGGTTCTCCTATTACCACCATCCACTGACAGTTGGATAAACTATACTCTAATACGTCTTCGATATAATCTTCAGCATCGATATCTGACTCCCTGTGTTCAAGGGATAAGCACTCTACCTTGCCGCTCTCAAAATTAAGGATAACTGCGAATTCTGCTTCCATGTTTTTAAGTTTTTAAGTTTTAATTATAGAGTAAATATAACTAATAGCCCCGACCTGTAACAATCGGGGCTAAAATATTTACTACGGAGTTAAGCTGCTAATTGTTTAGGGTCAACTGGTCCACTGGTCCATGCTCCGCAACGACCGCGCATTGAACTTGGATACCACTTGTACAGGGTCTCCAACACTCGAGCCGCTTCGCTATTAAACAGTTTCATTTCTTTGTCCCAACGTTTTTCTGCAAGCTTGTCAATTGCGGCGGCTAGGCTCTTGCCTCTGGCGTCGTACCAATCTCGCTTGTCCTGCATCTCCCACTCGGCATCGTCTAGGAAAGTTTCGAACTTGAAATTGGGAATTACTGCGATTGGAAAGTGCTCGTACTCGGCACCAGTCTCAGTAATAACATAACATCGTGCTCCCTCCGTCATGATAAGTCCCTCTTCTCGAAAAGCACAAGTTAATTCGCCGAAACCGTTTGCTCGCGATTTGAGGTCCCACACCTTGTGGCCAAGCTCTGAAGCAAGACTTTCAATCAGGTCTTCAAACCCGAATTCTCCAAGTTCTGCCATTTCCTGGTATACTTGCTCTTCATCCGGTTCCTCACCTAATTCTTCGGTTAATCGTTCATTAATCTCGTCGAAGTCCCCACTTAAGTCGATGAAATAAGTGTTTGGTTCAAATTTGTCGCTATCAAACGACGATAGTTTTGGATTGCCTGCTCCCATAGTTTTTTAGTTTTAGTTTTAATTATAGAGTAAATATAACTATTAACTGTGATAACTAAAAATCGGGGCACAAAAATTATCTCGATCGGGGCCAGATCGAGCATCTCTGTCAGAGACTCGCCCGCTGGCCCTTGTTTCAGGGCAAAAAAAAGACCAGCAATCGCTGGTCTCCTTAGGTCAATTTCTTGGTGGCGGCACCGTTACCCGGCCGTGACCCTCACTTAGGAAGCTTTTTATGCTTCAATAATATCCCCTTCTTGAACAGGAAAGGTAAACATATCAAAGTTATCATCTATTGTTTCTTTATCATAGCCGTACTCTACTAACTGTTCGCGCGTACACTCCTCAGCGTGGTCCATTGTTTCGGCGCGGATGTGGAAGATAACTGGACTGTCGAATGTTCCATTAAAGTCTGTAACTACTGAACAAAATAATCTTTTCATAATTTCTAGTTTTAATTGGTTATGAAGTAAATATAACTAATTAGATTGAACTCTTAAAATCGGGGCATATTATTTTGTACTGACCGAGTGTAAACACTTGCGCGTGACACCATCTCTGCTCCCACGAGTTATGGTACTCTTCTAAGATATAATCGATTACTTGTGCATCGTCCTCGTCCTCCTCTCTACACTCATCGATTTCTTCTTGAGTTATCTTAAACTCTTCCACTAAGACTCCCTCCTTGAGGTATTCTACTGGACCCTGAATTATTGCTACATATTTATGCATTGCTACTCCCGATTTGAAAAGTTAACGATAAACCCCATGGTAATTTGTAGGCCATGAACCCACCAGTGCCAACGTTTGTCACTGGACTCTCGTCCCAAATTGCTCGGGTGAGTAGCACACGTGCTTGCACTCTTAGGTCTTCGATATCAGGTACTTGTATGTCTTTACCGTTGTACCATCGCCAATCGGTCTCTATCATGTGCTTGTGCACTGACTCGAAATCAAAGTTCCGCATAATATCTGCAGCTTTGTACTCTAGTTCTGATACGGTGAATTTTTCGTGATTCATAGTTTTAGTTTTTAATTGTAAGTAAATATAACTAACTATTTTGATAACCAAAAATCGGGGCAATAATTTTTTCCACCTTGTCTGGATTCCGGTCAAACCATTCGATAAGTCTCCCAAACTCAGATATGCCCATGTTCGACCGCATAAAGTCAAACACTCCATCGTAGTTTGAACCTTCAATACTATAGCAACCAGGAGTATCGATATACTCGTCTCCCATTATGTCGCGAAGCTGACCTTCACCAGTGGCATCGACCGCAATTAAAAATTGCTCTAATCTATCTTTTACTTTTCCCATTTTCTTTTAGTTTTAATTATAGAGTAAATATAACTATTAAGTTTGAGTTAGTACAATCGGGGCCAAACTATTTTTCTAGAGACACGCTTAATCCACTCTATACTTGGCCGTAAGTAGTATAAGAAATTAGTTTACGGCCCAGTATAAACAAGAAAGGGGCAGATTTCTCTGCCCCAATCCCGAACTTAAAACTAAAACTATCACTACGGAGTAACCTATTTCATGCGCTTTGCGATATTGTATAACAGCTCGGCCTTTTCGTAGTCATAATTGGCCGAGATAAGAGCACCTATTTCTTGTGCAAAGTTCTCTTGAAAAAACTTAAGCGTGGTCGGCGTTGCACTAACGTATGGAATACACTCATGCAAGACTGGCAACCTGTCTCTAAGACTTAATTTCTTTAGGTTCTGCCGTACCTTCTGTTGAGCTCCAACCTGGAGTAAATTGTTTATTTGCAATCCGTTCATTGTAGGATGTGTTTTTAATTATATGTAAATATAACAATAATACTATACAATAAAAAATCGGGGCTAAAAAGATTGTGAACCGATTCGATTACCTCGCAGGTCATATTTGCTAATTAGCGTAGCTTCGCGAATAATAATAGAATTACCTGCAACTCTCTCTGCACGCTGACTTCCATTTAGCGAGATAGATGCAACTACTGCGCCGCGCTGGTCAAGTACTCGTACTCGGTCTCCATCGCTAAGCACAATCCTGTCGTCAGTGTAGCCGATCAGCTCTGAAGAACCGTATGCATTAATCTGTCGGATTTCTCCGTTTGAGAAGCGTAGCGACCATCCGCCAGCGGACTCACGTATATCTAGTATATCCATGTTTAATCGTTTATAAATAAGAATTTAAAACTTTTTCCGTTATTTTTGTTATAGCCTCGATACCACCAGCCAGCGATATCCTCTCCACTATCTGACGAGTCTATTTTAAAACGAGTCATTCGGATTTGCATATTAGTAATAGCGTTTACCACATAGATTGGTGAACCAGCATAACACAGCCTAGTAATTTCAAATCGGGTCTCTTCAATATCTGAAAGTTCTGCCGAGAAGATTGCATCTTCTGCATTCCAGTGTATCATTGGGTGTTTGATGTTGATTACCATAGTTTTTAAGTTATTGTTAATGGATTAAATTATAAACCAAACCACTTATTACAATTTCGACACTCTGAATAATCATCTATCTTAAATGCTCTGACCATCCATGACCATTTAGTTGTGTCGCTTGGATTTTCTCGGTTTTTATAGGCTTCTAATGCTCCGCAGCTTGGGCACTGTATTCCGTCTCCGATTGGGTTTTCATCTTGACAACGAGCAATAATCATTGCTCTAAATTCTGGTTTTATTTCTTCTAATGCCATAGTTTTTAAGTTTAAGTAAATATAACTATTAACTATGATAACTAAAAATCGGGACATGAAAAATATTTAGGAATCATGAATCCTGGCCAGGTTGAGAAGCTCTGGCAGAGACTCGCTTAATCCACCTCATTGCGTTAATATTTTATATAAACAAAAAAGGAGCAGAATTATCTGCTCCTCTCCTGAACTTAAACTAACCAAACTAACTAACCAAAAATTACTTCTCCATAGAATACTGTTTGAATAATACAGTCTGCTGTGTCGCCATCATCATTCTCATTGATTGCATCCATTAGGTGACGTAAAGGCGTCTTAGCGACCTTTGTATGTACGTCCTTTAGGGTGATTGCTTTATCCCCCATGCCGTTTTCTTCGTCGACTAGGACAAGTTTACCGCCAAGTCGTAGAATCTCCATCCAGATATCTTCGCAACACATCCTGTCGGTAAACTCTCCTGTTTTCTGTTTCTTTTCTAGACTCTTTTTTGCGGCTTTATAATCCTTATCAGAATAATCTAGGTGTAAACCGTAATATCTAATCTGACTGCCGTTACATAACGCATTGTGGAAATGTTTTTCGGCTTCTGCTTTTTCTAATACTATTTTCATGGGTTTTTAGTTTTAATTATAGAGTAAATATAACTATTTAGTTTGAACACTGAAAATCGGGGTTACAAATTATTTAATTTAATTTTACGTTTTTCCACATATTTTAAGCGACCAAACGACACCTCTCCAAGGCGACCCCAACGGAATAGAAATTCTATTTCTGCGAGTACCTCTTTGCCATACGTCTTTGTAAGTTTAGTCTCTATTCTCTCGAGCTTTTTACTCCACTTATCGATATCACAATTACCTTCTTTGATCGCCGCAAGCAGCATGTCTCTTTCGCCTGCCGGCTGGACACAGTAATACTCTTCTCTCCAGTCTGAAATATTCTGGCCCATTGCATCTATCTTTCTCTCAAGTAGATATAATTCTTTTACTAGCAAGTTGCTTGCGTAAAGTGTTGGTATTTTCTTTTTAGGTTTCATGGGTTAGGTTTTTAATGTTAAGTAAATATAACAATAATACTATACACTAAAAAATCGGGGCTAACATTTTATATTCCTCTAATAAATTCCTCATCTACTCGATGCTGACTAATACATTCGATTTCGTCCCTAGTGAATCCCATTTCCACCAATGCCCTACGAAATGGTGTCCAAACGTTTTCTATTCGTGCAATGCCGCTCGAATAACCTGAATAATCTCGAGTGCCCCATACAGCGGCGACTGCTTTTGCTCTACGCACAAGTTTAGTAGGGTCCTTGATCAGTTTAGCCTGCTTCTCTGCCAAGCTTTGGATCGGTGCACCATTACCATAGAACCAGTTTCTCCAACCATGTTTGTACCAGTCCATCTGCTTTGCTCTCTGGTAATCCTTTACTTCAGGTATAATTTGATTAATATTCATAGTTTTAGTTTTTAAGTTATGAGTAAATATAACTAATTAGTTTGATAACCAAAAATCGGGGCTAACGTTTTACTAAATAATATAATCCACCGGCTGGCGTGTCATCGTCTCCATTGAAGAAATTATATACTTGACCCTTGCTGTCGGTAACGATAAAATTCATGTAATACAAAGGAATCAACTTTTCAGGTAGATGTACCGACTCTCCAATAAGAGCGTTAAGCTTGCGTTGCACCTTTGCTCTGCGATTTACACCAAGCTGGGCGTTCCACCTGAACTTGATATACTGGTCTCCAGTTACGGGATTGGTTTTCCAATTAGCCATTGTATCTTGGGATTAGGTTAAGTAATGACTGGTGTAGAATCTCTGGATCTTCATCGTAATTTCCATCTTCCCATGCAGTGACTAGGGATTTTAAATTCTTGTTATTCCTGTTGGTAATACCGCTCTTTGCGGCCATCTCCAATTCTTCGGGAGTGGATGATAACCATGTTCCCATCTCTAGCAACATGTCATGTAGTGTAATTTCTGTTTTTGCCATAGTCTTTAAGTTTTTAAGTTAAGTAAATATAACAATAGTATTTGACTGCAGAAAATCGGGGCCAACCTAAGTTGCAACTAATTTTTAGAGACCCAATAATCCAGACAATGTCAATTCTTGGTTGGGCTCTTGGCGCCATGGAGCTCGTGAGCTCGGGGTATCCAGCGGGCAGGGTGTTCCACTACGGAGTAAACAAAAAAGGCCAGCATTACTGCTGACCTCGTCCGCGGACTCGCCTACTACTGCTGTGTCTCAAGCAATTATTCGGCGTTTAATTCTCGGGTTGCCTCCTCGTCCCAGTACTCAGGTAAGTTCGCCTCTACTAGGTAGGCATACTCGGTTGCCTCTTCGTTCTCGTCATCGAATTGGATATCCACGTCGCGGTATGTTCCAAAATCGTGTGGATTACTCGTTACCTTGAAGTGGGCACCAGTGGGTGGCTCTCCAAAAACTCGTTTGAGTTGGTTGATAAATGCAGTGCACTCTTTGCGCGAGCGAACACTGTAGTCCGCATCTCCTAATTGAGCGCAGTCTTCTCCGATTGGAGTTGGTGATAAGTTAAGTGAATCCTTCATAATTTATTTGGTTTTAGTTTTAATTATAGAGTAAATATAACCATTACATTTGATAACTAAAAATCGGGGCTAAAGTTATTAACAATTTTCAGTTGAATAATCTATTCTTCTGACTGCTTTAACCTCTCAATGATTTCATCCCTCTCCTCTTGAAGCATATCCGTATTCATAAATGAAATGAGGATGTCTACTGCGGTTAGACCGTGTTCACCGCTGTTCTCTACTAGGTCGCAAAGAAATTTTTGAACTGCTTCATTTCTGAAATAATCTTGATTTGTCATAGTTTTTTGTTTTTATTGGTTATGGTGTAAATATAACTATTTAGTTTGGAACCAGAAAATCGGGGCTAGAATTAATTTACTTGAAATACACTCCTTGCTCTTGGGTTTCCATCCCAGTCCATCACCCACAGTCTCCCATTGACCAGGCAATAGTGTACACTACGGAGTAACGGATGCTCTGACCGGATTGTGACCAGGCTTCGCTCCTCGCCAGCGACTCTGATGATGGTTAAGATATTAAGCTCTTCCTTCTGAAGGAGAACCCTTGGGAATCTCTTAGGTTCCTCTTGATTTAGATATTCGGTTAGTGTCATATGTCTACGGAGTAAAAGGGTTAACAACTAATTGCTGGCATCATCTCTACAATTCTCTGGTCAGCGTCCTCTTCGGAGGCCACAGGGATGAGGTAACCTCCGCCAATAACGTACCATCCGTCATATCTTTCTTCCTTTCTGATGGGTCCTGAAGTATCGAATTCTTCTCCATCGGTGAACTTTAATATACTCATATTTTTTGGTTTTTAAGTTTATAAGTAAATGTAACAATTAGCCCCGACTTCTAACAATCGGGGCTAACTTTTTTAGGAAATAAAAACTTCTACTCGGGTGCTCACGCTACGCCACTCTCTCTTCTCAACGTCGAAGAAGGTTACGGCAAGCGGTGAACTCTCTCGTCGACCTTTTGGGTGCCGCTCGAGTGGTACGAGACTCAGGTTAGTAGTGCCTACCGCGGTGCGAAGGGTGCCATCCAATTTTTTGAAGGCGAATGCAACGATGCCTTGACGAAGCTCTGCTCGTAGTCCATCGTGTGTGATTGGGGTTAGTGTCATTTGGTTTTAGTTTTAATTATAGAGTAAATATAACCATTACATTTGATAACTAAAAATCGGGGCGGATTTATTTTTCCAGAGACCACTAAGATGTTTTGGATGTCCGGAAAAATTGACTATCACTTAACGCTTAGTCTCAACCGGCTGAGACGCTTTGCAGGTATATCACTAGGCTTGCCGCAATATGAGACCCGCTCTTGCCCCTACTGGCAGGATACACTATTGAGTAAAGAAAAGTATTAACCCCAAAAAAGACACCTAAGTAGAGACGAAGGTCAGTATAGGTAAAGTATATAAACAACAAAAGGGAAGATATATCTTCCCTCTGTCACTACGGAGTAAAGGTCTTTAAATTAAAATTCTTCCACTGAAACTCCGGCCTCCTCTAAGTATTTTTCAAGTCTATTTTTTACTTCTTCAAGTGTGGAATCTTCCACTATAAATCCAGTGAAAGTTTGGCCGTCTCCTAATGTAGTAAAATCCATTCCTTGGAGTAATTTTTTGATTTCTCCTTTGGTTCTTGGATTATAAGCGTCTCCGCCTAGTGTGATTGAAATTTCCATGTTTTTTAGTTTTAGTTTTTAATTATAAGTAAATATAACTAAAAACCACCAAGAAGAAAAATCTTGGTGGCCAAAGTTATGAACAATTAATCCTTTATTTCTTGATCAGTTAGGTCATCTACACTCATTCTCAATCCCATCAAGGAATTTTCAAGGTCCTCATTCTCTTCCAATTGGTCTTCCACTAGTTCTTGTAATTCCCCTCCTAATTCTTCGATTTTCTGAACGATCTCGTTCCATTTTTCTTGTTTTGTCATGGTTTTAGTTTTTAGGTTATAAGTAAATATAACAATAATACTATACAATAAAAAATCTTAGGTCTTAAAGTTATGAACAATAATTTCTAGTAAATCCGTTGGGATTATATGTGTCTCAACTGAGACGCAATGCATTGGGCGCATACTTAACTGAGACGCAATGCATTGGGCGCATTGTGACAAGAGACAGGGTACATTGGCCTGCACTTTACACTTTGCATAACATTTACTTTACACTTTGCACTGGGCTCGTACCGATTAGAGACTCAGCGGACCTGCATGTCCAAGTATCCACTACTGAGTAAACAAAAAAAGACGGGAGTAATCCCGTCTTCTAACATAAAACCAACGCCGACTGTTTTACTCGTCTCCCTCGCCGCCGAATGATTTAGACCAGCCTTTTGGCGAGATTCCGCTGATTAGGAATTCTCGAATATCTGGACTTACTCCTGGCATTGCTCGTTGGATTGGCTCTCCTGCCAGCCATCGTTGTAGACCAGCGGCTGGCACTTCACACTGATACTCTTCTCTAGTAAATACACATTTACCTTTTACACGGACAATACCGTTCTCTAATTCTTGTACTGATTGATTGTGTTTCATATTTTTTATAGTTTAGGAATTATACTTAGTTTCTCTGTGCGATTTCATGTTGTACATCACTAATTATGTTGTGTGATGTAAGAATTATTATTTTTGCGCTCATGCTTTCTGGGTCATGGGTCTCTTGAATCGAGTTGGCCATAAACTCCGCTTGTAAGATCATGGTGGCTAGGGTCTTTGCATCTAAGTCGAACAGCGGTCGGTCTCTTTTAAGGATTTCTTTTGCAGTCATAGTGGTTTAAGTTTTTAATGATATGTAAATATAACAAAAAACCACCAAAATATAAAATCTTGGTGGTTAAAGTTATTAACAATTTTCTAGCGCTAGCGACCTTTAGTGTCGGTAAGTAGCTGCACGGTTTCTGTATCGATGTAATAAGAGAGACCGTTGCTTAGTGCAAGCAGGAAGAAAGTCTCGTGTTCGTTGCTTGACCATGTCCTAAAAGAGACTTGCTCCATGGATACAATTGCGTTGTGACCAATAAATAGGCTACGGCCAGTCTGTGTCATTTCAAAGTAATTTTCTTTTTCTTTAGAGACCTTGGTGCGAGTGTATGGTTCTATTTGAAATAGTAGTTGACGAGTGATAGTTGCTGACATGTATAAGTGTGTTTCTTATTATTTATCCGGTAGAGACCAACCCAGCAGACTACGGAGTAAACTATTGGACATAAAAAAAGGGAAGCATTATGCTTCCCTCTTCTAGTAGTTTCTCCTCTCCTTACCAGGGAGAAGAATAGGTTCCATATACGATGGAATTGTGGATTACTGCAGTGACTAATGTTACCATTGCAGTGGTAATTAGGATTACTTCCCAATGTCTCTTTGCTTTACTTGCGATTGTTTTCATGTTTTTTAGTTTTAGTTTTTAAGTTTAAGTAAATATAACAATAAACCCCGACTCCTAAAAATCGGGGCGAATCTTTTTTCTAGGCTTCCGGTCCAATCAGGTCCCAAGCGGTCTCTCCAGTTGGCTTGCCATTGAAAGTGATTGGATAATTGGGGTCCATGCCAGAATCCAACACGTCTCTAAGCAGTTCGTCAACTGTTGCGAACTCTTTTTGGTAGTAATTACAATCTAATGAATACATAGGTTTTGTTTTTAAGTTATAGTAAATATAACTATTAAAACCGAAGAGGTAAAATCTGGGGAAAGAAAGTTATAAACAAAATTCTATCTCAAGAGACCAGATCAAGTCACGAATCACGGCGCAACGTTCGTATTCTTCGCGTTCAGAGAAATGGAACATCAGACTTCTTAACTTCCAAAAGAGGAGAGAGCGTTCGCTGGCCAAGTGGTCG
>Ga0208362_1000203_pt1 | contig 20493 bp, 32 predicted proteins | sample LakMenEpi13Oct10_FD_150693 | JGI IMG/M metagenome (GOLD analysis project Ga0208362, IMG submission 150693) | Freshwater microbial communities from Lake Mendota, WI - 13OCT2010 deep hole epilimnion (SPAdes) | ecosystem: Environmental > Aquatic > Freshwater > Lake > Epilimnion/Euphotic zone ... | reverse complement strand
TCAATTAAACCATTCACTTTTAAAATTTGGTGCATATCCTTGTTTTGAACCTGACCAATACTTAGGTTCGCCGATTTTAATTGTTCCCCTGTTAAAGTAACTATGTTTTGTATCGCACTGTCCTGTTTTGCTTGACTAGTTACTGATTTTTGTTCCTCTTTTTTATTTGCAGTACATGCCAGCATTAAACTAATCCCTGCAATGGCGAAAATTTGATTTGATTTCATAAATATTTTTTTCATTATTTGGTAGCAGTTAATTTTTCTAATTCAATCACATTTTCATTTAATTGTTGAATATAATTATAATCCTGTTGTGTTATAGTCTTACCATCAATTTCTACAATTACATCTTCACCATCATTAAACCATAAGCCTAATGATTGTTTTATATTAGTATCCATATCACCATGGATGATTAATTTTTTATTATAAACTACATTGTATGTTGATTTTCTAAACCCCCACTTTTTAACAAAGTTAAAATTAGATTCTTGTTCTATAGATTGATAGTCACCTACACGAGATGTTTTACTAACAAAATGATAAACATGAGCTGAACTAACTTTATGTTCAAAACCAGCTAGTTTATATCTTAAATGCAAATCATCATCTTCACAAAACATTTTAAAAGTATTACCATCAATACCAATATAATCCTCTTTCATACAACCAAAGAATAATTGTGAACCACCATCAACTAAACTTTCCTCTATATTAAAATCTAAGAATTTTTGATTATTAAATGTTTTTAAATCATTACCACAATCCAAAATAATTTTACCAGCATATATGTCGGGATAAATAGGAGGTTCAATTCTTGTGTAAGTTGTTATTCTTCCTTTTTGAATATGTTTATCCATAGTTTCAAGAAAACCAGGCTTAATAACCATATCATTATGAAGTAAAATAATTTTTTCACCTTTTGCTTTAGCAACAGCATTATTATAATTTAAACCTAAAGTAATACTGTTGTTTTCTTCAATAACTACATCAACATCAGGATAAATTTCTTTAATATTATTTAAAATATTAATAGTGTATTCTGTGTTGGTTTTATTTGTTGGGATGATTAATGATATCATATTAATATGTTTTATAAAAATCGTCTACTGATATAATATTTAGTAATTCTTCTCTATATGAGTCAAAATAGTTCCATTCTAAACATTTTTCTAAAGAAGCTTTATTGTAAAGTTCTTGTGGTTTTTGTTTAACTATACCCACTCCCCAATCTGTGTCTACTACTTTTATTTCTAAATTAGGTTCAGTACATCTAAGTTTAACTACTGATTTCCAAACATCTCCATTCCATAAGCCTGAAATTCGAGGAATAACCTGGTTTGTAAATTCAGGTGGATTACAATCATGTAATATAATAAATCCATTAGGCATTAAATGATTTAAGGAATTTTTTATATCTTTATCTACTTGATTTGAATGATGAAGACCATCTATAAAAATAATATCATACTTAATATCATGTCCCTTAATAAAATCAAAAAACTCATCAGAAGTAATAGGATAGTTAATTTCAGGAACATTCATACCTCCAACCTCTGATCCTGGTGAAGGATCAACTCCGTCTTTATGTATGGCCTTAATTTTTCTTATACAAAGCCCATCATTTACTCCTATTTCTAAATAGTTTAGAAAATTATAGTTTTTTATTAAATGGTTAATTAAATCCCATCTTTTAACTCCGTTAGGGTCAGCATAGATATCATTTGAATATTTTTTCATATTATTGTGCTTTACTAAATGCTGCGTAGACATTTTTTGGTATTATATTTTTTTCTTTTAATTGCTCAACTCCTTTATTAATATATTGAGGTAAATTAGCTTCAAATATTGATCTTTGTTCTTTTGCTCCTATTTTTATACTTAAAAAATCTTTATAATAAGAAGTAAAATCTCTATCTCTTAAATCTCCCATACTGTAATCTAATATAGTTTCTCCTCTTAAAACATATTGCTGGAAGTCAACATTATTTAGCTTAGTAAAATCAGATAACAACATTGAATAATAATCCCATGGGCCATATCCTGTCCAATCATCATGAATAGGACATAAGTTTTCATAAAACTCTTTATTATATATGTCAAACCATATAGCCCATTTACTTTTATCTACAGTTTCTAAAAACCTTTCATCTTCTGGATGGTTTATGTCTTTCATAAGATGAAAAATATCAAAGTCACCCCATTTATCATAAGGAACATCCATGTATTTTTTATTAGTTATACTATCCCATGTGCTGTCCCACATCTTATGTATTTCAGGAGTAACAACAAAATATTTATTTTTTACTAAACGAACGGATTCAATTAAGTAAGATAACAAATACTCACTAAAATATATATCAGGGCAAATAGAAATATAGTAATCAAATTCTTTACCATAAGCTATTTTTTGCATATCTAATAAACCATAGTTTTCATCTCCATCATAAATGATAGAGTTATGTTTATAGTCTTTTAGTAAAATAGCTAAATCATTATATTTTTTAATAAAAAATTCTTTTGGTAATTGACTATTGTCCCAATCAATGATATGGTTAGATAAATTTAAATGAGTATCAATAGTAATTTCTATATCTTTATTCAAATAATAAAATGATTTTTTTAGTTGGGTATATGACAGTAATGCAAAATCAATTTGCCAAGGCATAATTAAATAAAATAGTTTTATCTTAATCATAATTTACCGGTTTTAATTTCAGTTACTATTTGCTCAATAGTCAATTTTCTTCCTAAAATATTCATCTCATTTTTAGTAAAAGGTTTAATTAAATTTACCCAATATAAGAATTCATCTAAACTTAAAACATATCGAGTAGTGTTTTGTACATTAGGTTCTATTCCTTTACTTAGCTGAGATTTAAATACATTTAGTATAGTGTTTGGAGTTTTTACCCATTCACAAACTTCAATCCTCACTATAGTATAATATTTAAAATTATTTCTAATATATTCTTCTATCTCTATTTTATGGTCAGTGTATCTATCTTTTTTATAATAGACTCCTAAATTTGAAAAATAAACTATATGTTTATCTTTTGAAATTGTTTTAAGAAGATTAAATTCTCTTTCATATTCATTTTCATCCACACATGTACTATTACTTACCCCGGATGCGAAAAATACTAAGTCATTATTGTCTTTAAGGACATTAGCTATACTCCCATTACCTATTATCATATTAACTTATTATGTTTAAAAATTTGAGTTATTGTGTTAACTATGTTTTGTTCGTAATCTACGTAATCTAAAGCTAATTTCCAATTTTTTTCAATTATTTCTTTTCTATTTTCATAATAACTTTCATTTAGTTGATTAGTTATATAAACTAAATCATCAACATTATTAAAAGTTATAATACCATCCATATCAAAATAATCACCTATGTTTGAGCAACCCCAATATAAAGGAATAGTTTTAAGCAAAAAACAATCTAATATTTTTTCAGTAAAATATCCTCTGTAAGAAGTATTTTCAATCACTACTCCAAATTGTGAATTACCAAATATAAATTCTTTACCTAAACGAGCATCATCAATATTATTTCTGTCTCCATAGGTCTCATAAAACTTAGTAGGAATGCTAAATTCATTTTTTCTAGCGGTAGCTTCATGTCTTAAAGAATGACCATATGTTTTAAGTAACTTACCTTGTAAATGAGCCAATTGGAATGTTTTATCATGATTTTTATTATATTGATCGGGTTTAAGCCAAGTATGTCCAAAAGGTTGAAAAATAGCATTATCACAATTGTTTAATACTTTATCATTTTGAGTTAAAATAATAGTGAATATATCTTTATTTTTAATAACCCAATCATGTAATCCAAAGTATTCATTTGGTTCCTGGAATGCAATTATATTAATTGGAGATAATTCTTCTTGAGATTGAGGAGCAGTATCAATAAATAAAGAAAAATCTAAATAAGATAAATGTTTAAGTTTATCTTCAAAAATCTGTTTATCAAAGTGTGCTACTTTTAATTTCATAACGTATTATAAAACTGGTTTTGTTTTTCTTGTTTTTCAATAGTTTTTGGATGAATTAAAGCTAACTCATCAACTGCAGGCAGTACAGTGAAACGTTTATGACCTTCAATCACTTCATGAACCGCATTCCTCCATTTAATTTCAGGAACATTTCTATAAATTCGTGTTTGATAATCAGGCCAATTTACTCTTTCATTTTCATATTTCCAACCCCATTTTTGTATATGTTCTGATGTAATACCACTTACTGTATTAATTCTAGGAACATAATACAAATCAACTTCTGGATTGGCTTTAAGAATTTGAGGAAGTAATTCTAACATTTCAAGAGCTATTAATTCATCAGCGTCAATCTGAAAGATAAATTCTCCTAAACAGTGTTTTGTTAATTCATTTTTATATGAAGCAAAATCTTTATTTAAAGGATAAAACCAATGTTTTATTCCTCTATCAAGAATAACACTTACTACTTCTTTAGTATGATTATCCTGATCAATTTGGACTACGATTTCATACTCAGGTGATAGAGCACGTTCTTGAAGATAATCAAGTAACGTCTCTAACTCCTGATGTTCGTTACATACAGTGATTGCTAGGCTAATCATTCTGGTATAACTCCAATGTATGAGAGGGCATCCATAAATTCCTTTTCACTAAAGTTTTTTATAGTGTCCATATCCATTCTGAATTTATAATGTTCACCTGGTTTTTTAGGATTAGGGTATTTATGTTTTTCTTCTTCTTTAACTGGTACTGATTTTACTGCTGACCAATGCCAGTTAAAAGCAGAGGCTCCGTTAGCAAAAATCATTCCTTTTTCATGTAAGTTGATAGCTGATGGCATCCATACTTTACCTTTTTCATCTTTATGGAATAAATCTTTATAAAGTTCAGGTAGTATTTCTTTTTGTTGAGTTAAAAACTCTCCATCTTCAACCATTAATGAATTTGTTTGGAAACCACAACCATAACAAAAATAGGTTTTAATGTCTTGGTTTACTTCATCTACGTAACATGCGTCTGAGCCGCAGCGGTCACAAATTATTAAATTATCCATTTATCTTTTTTAATTTAGGTATTTCAATTTTTTTAAGTTGAGGTAATGCTAGTTTAACTTCTTTAGGAAACTCAGGAATATATTTAATAAGTAATTCATCTACTTTTTCCTTCATAGCATCCCAACTAAAATTATTTTTATTTTTACTAGCTAAGCGTTTAGCATTCTCAGTATAGTTTTTATAATTTTCAAAAACATCTTTTAAATAAAAACCAGTTTGACCAGGGTCTACAGTGAACCATTTTGATTCAGGTAACAGGAACTGATTTTTAGTGCTTGGATGAACATTAGTTAATTGACCTCCTAATAAACAAGTTAATTTAGAATCTAAGAAATCAATTTGGCCTGACCATCCAGAACAAATGATAGGTTTTTTAGTTAAACTAAATTCAAGCAATGGACGACCAAAACCTTCTCCTTTAGTTAAATTAACCATTGCTTTTACTTTTGGATGGTTATAAAGTTCATTCATTTCTTCATCTGAGAATTCACCATGTAAAAGATATATGTTAGGTAAGTTTTTAGAGTTTACTGTTTTCTTAATTTTCTTAATTTTCTTAAGAATTTCCTCTCTATCATAATAAGATGAACTTACTTGAGATGTTTTTAAAATTAAAGCAGGTTTATTCATTTTATTTTTAAACGTTTCAAAAAACGCTTTAACTAACAAACCAACATTCTTTCTATCCTCACCCATATCGCCTTCCATCCAATGTCCTACAAACAAATAAGCAAATTTTTCTTTAATACCCATCAATGAAGTATATAATTCACTTTGAGGTATTTTATCTAATATTTTATAAACATTAGTGTTAGCTCCTTCAAACAATACTTCAATAGGCTTTTCTATTTTAATAGTAGATTCTAAAACATTTGTTTGTTTATTTCTTTTTTCAAATACACAGTCTTCAAATACTTTTTTAGAGTGATTAGATGAAGTAAGAGTTAAATCCATTCTATTAATACCTTCAACCCAATCCCCAGGACAAATATCACTTTCAATACCTGCTGTAACTCCAATATTAAACTTTCCTATAGGTTGAAATTCATTTGGAACAGTAATCTGCATCCAAATATCAGGTTGTTGATGGTTTGTTGGATTAGTAATCATATGATTTAGTAAAAACTCCCATTCTAGATTAGATTTACAGAATCCAAAAGGTGTATTTCCCCATCGTTGAGATAAAAGTTTTACTTCATATTTATTAGTTTCTATAATAGATTTAACTAAATCTCTGCTTCGTGCTCCATACCCAGAGAAAGTATCAAATGGACAACTAATTACAAATAACGGTTTCATTTTTTTAATATAATAATTTATGATTAATAATTCTATCTTTAGCTTCAGTAGCATTAATAAGTTCAAATCTTTCTCTTGGTTGCCAAGTAGAAAATAACTCATCAAATGCTTCAATTACTCTTTTACCTTGAGTTTCTCCAGTAAATCCAGCTTCATTTATAGCCCATTCTCTACCTTTTAAACCTTGAACTTTACGTTCTTCAGGAGTTAATTTATACACATTCATGATTTGTTCAGCAGCGTCTTCAGGACGGCAAGTGTCATCCCAAATGTAAGGAGTTGGAGGTGAACCTACAAGTGTACGTGATGAAGGAAATACTGGATAGGCCCATTCTTTATGTTTTTTATAAGTACCTTTATGATTTGAAGGAATTTCTGGTGAAGGTGTAAACCATTCTCCATTTTCATCTTCAAATCCCATTTGATCTTGCATACCCCCAGTCACGTTTGCAATGATTGGGTTACCTGATAGAATTGCTTCTGTTAAACTTAATCCCCATCCTTCATTAGATGTTAATAAAATTTGACAATCTGTACTATTATATAACATATTCATATGGGTTGGATCAAATCTAGCATCAGTAAAAATGACATTATATTGATCTCCATTCAATATCAACTCAATAACAGCTTCTAAATCAGTACCATGATCACTTATTCGTTCAGTATGAAGTACCAACACACATTTTTTAGCTTGTTCAATAGGCAACTGATCAATAAAATACCTATAAGCTAACATTGTATCTGGAATTTGTTTGCGACGAATGTTTCTTGAATTAAAGAATAAAGCAAAATCATATTCTTTACCTTTAAATAAATTTTTCTTAAATTCTACTAATTTAGAATCCTTTTTATCTAATGGTTTAAAGACTTCATGATTCAGTCCATGAGGAACATATTTAATAATTTTTTTATCTGCTTTATCACCTAAAACAAGCTTATTAATATTTACTGTTTGTTTTGAAATACCCATCAGCAAATCACAAGCTTCATAATACGGTAAGTTATATAATGGTGCTGGGTAGTCATCCCAAATGTTTAGGTAAGTAATTGGAATTGACTTACGAATTTCATTTTCCATAGCAAACAACCAAACAAAGTAACGAGGATCAGTAATCAACATAATAGCATCTGGCTGTTCAATTTTAATCAATTGTCTTAAAATGTCTGAATTGCCATATTCATTTACAGGATACATTACTACGGATGAATCAGTTAGTCCGGTAATGTCATTTGTTGATTGAGATAGATCTAAACGTTGACCTGCTTCTGGATGTGTAATGGCACCTCCTAAATTAACCCAATTAAAATGTTGAGCAGTGTGGATTACAATTTCTTTGGCTACTGTTGCTACACCAGAAGTAACTCTAATGTCATCACAGATAAGCATAATTTTCTTCCTCTTATCAGGAGGTAAGTAAGCAAAACTTGAATTCATGTATTTTTTAGTTTTTAATTTCTAGGTTGTTGTGTGAATGAACTTTTTTTCTAAAATCTTCATCTGTAAGATACAAATGAATAGTGCGGTCAGCAAGTTTTTGTAAAGAAAATTTGTACTTAACACATGCAATCTTGAAATCCTCAAATAACTCACTCTGTACTTTCACAGAGGTTAATGTCATATCCTTTTTATTTGTCATAGCTTTTATTTAATTTTTATATATATAAATATATGAAGATTTTTTAAGATATACTAGCGGTACAAAGTTCTTTTTTATTTTTAAAAGGACAATACATGCAGTTCCATTTTGATGGGTTTGGTTCAAATACTTTATCTTTATATGAACCATCATGGTTAAATACTTCTTCTATAAATGAATTAATAGTGTTAGTTGCTTTACCCATTTTAATTTTACCACTAGCAGGAGTGTATTCTTGAATCCTAGATATTGGAAATGGTGATTCTTCCCATATTTTTCTTTTAACAATAAAAAATTCTATTTCAATATTGTCTTCAGGTACTCCAAATTGTTTACTATAAAACTTTTTATAAAGGACTAATTGGAGTTGTTTAGTTTCATCTTTTTTAGTTTTATCATCCCAACCGCTTCTAGATGTTTTAATATCTATAATTTTAAAAGTATTAGTTGGTTCATGATACAAAACAACATCCAAGTAGCCTTTATATAAGATAGTTCTAAATTCAGAATGAGGATTAAGTAATAGAGGTACTTCACAGCCCACTAAAAACCATCCTTGTTTACCAAAATACCCACTTCGTTTTTTCTTTACAAAATTTAAAATAGCTAAACCATCTTCATAAAACTCTCTCATTTCAACAGGATCACTAAAATGAACATTTTTATTAGATTTATAATCTTTTAAATATGTTTCTCTAAAGCGTTCCTCAAAATATTCTTCTAAATTAATTCGGTCCGCTTCAGCACCACTAATATTGTATATAGTTGTTATATAGTGTTGTATAACCTCATGTAGTGCAGTTCCGAATGTCATATGAATAGACTGTTCAGATGTATAATAACCGTCTCTATATTGTAAAGACCATTTACGAGGACAAGACAAAAACATAGACATTTGACTATAGGAAATTGCTTTTTCAGTAGCATAATTAATTTCCTTTAGAGTATGTTGTTTGATTTGTTTTACAATTGCAGGTATTTTTTTCTTTTTACTCAAAACTTATTTTTTACCTTTAAGCATCTGGATTGTTTTCTCTAGATATAGAGCTAAATCCATTGCTTCTTCTTTAGCATGTTGTAGATAGTCTAATACAGATAAATCTGTTCTATCTAAAGTATTGTTATACTTGTTTTTACCCATCTCAGCCCTTTTAATATGCTCATCAATAACTGAGTCTACAATTGAGTCTGTTTCAATTATGGTTCTTGTTTTTGGATGTTCTCCTCTAAAACCTAAATCACTGTTTTTTGTCATTGGATTTCTTTTAATAACTTTTTAATTTCTTTTTCATCAATTCCTGATTTTTCAAGAATGTATTCTACTCCTTCTTTTTTAAGAATGTATAAATAATCCTCAGCCTCACCTAATGATATAGTGTAAAAATTAGCTACATGTTGTAGTAGTGAGTTGCTAGGCTTCTTTTTTGAAGTTTTGATGTATTTGAGGAAGACATTCTTTTTAGGTAACATAGAACAATAGTATTTATAAGTTTTTTCTTTATCAGGGTAGGGTATTCTTTGGCCAAAATTTGCAACCTCAGTGTATCCTTCATACATACTTACAAATCTATGAACCATATAAGAGTTAAATGACTCTTGCTGGTCTTCCGTAAAAGAAGACCAGGACGTTTTATTAGTGGTGATTTCTTTTAACCAATCAAATATCGTCACCGCCGTATTCTTTTCTTAATTCCTTAGGCAATGCTTCAAGTAAAATTTCTCCACTTTCTACATCATAAAATACAGGAATAGGAATAAGAGCATCTTCATCAGCGCCTACTACAAAACGAGATACTTTTCGAAGGATAACTCCTTGACTCCAAATTTTACCACCTGATGGTGTTTCCATTGATGTTGTCTTAGACAAATCAAAATTAAGGTTCATTTGATTATTTTTCATTTTCTTTATGTTTTTTCCATTCTAAATAAAATCCTACAGCAACTAAGGTATTCATTCCAAATGATGCTATAATTTCTTTAATATCATCATACACATTCATAGTTAGGTGAACATGACCTACCATCCAAAAAGGAACAGATAAGTTACTTGCTACCCAAAGTATAAAAAAGTGGATGAATTTTTTCATATTACTCTTTTACTTAAAATTAATGATAAAATTCTAGATATCAAAGCCATAATGTTTATTTCTTTATCAATTCTAAAATTAGCATGGTATTGATATTCTTCAATATGAATAATAACTTCACCCATACTTGTAGGAGCATATTTATCTACATTATCAAATAAAAATCTAAATAATTCTTCAAAATCATTAACACTAGAATCAGCTATAATCTGTCTAATGTTATTAAATGACTTTGTTGTTGGTTTGCATAATTCCATGAGTACTTGATTTTTGTAGTTACTAGACACTAATATATTTTTATCAATGACTACCTCATCACCTGTTACACCCATTTGAAGTGTATTAAGCATTTTACGTAGATCAGGATAAAATTGATTAATAACTAGTTTTAAGTCCTCAGCTCCCATCCCAACATTCTCTTTTTTAAGAATGTCTATAATATGATAAGCAATATCTTGTTTTGATGGAGGTACAATTTTAAGTACCTGGCAGCGTGATTGAAGAGGATCAATAATACGCTCAACATAATTACAAGTTAAGATAAATCTTGTAGTACGGGCAAATGTTTCAATAATGTTTCTTAATGATGCTTGTGCTTGGATTGTAAGAAAATCTGCTTCATCCAAGATAACAACTTTAAGAGGTTTAAACGAGGCCACAGATGAGAAGCCCTGGACCTTATCCCTAATAGTATCAATACCACGCTCATCGGAAGCGTTAATATAGAGATAATCGCAATTGAGATTATTAACAATAAGTTTAGCAAGAGTAGTTTTACCGGTACCAGCAGGGCCGTAGAAAATAAAATTTTGAATATCATTCTGTTCTAGATACTTTGAAATAGTACCTTTAATTTGTTCATTTCCTACATATGTAGAAAGATTTTGAGAACGATATTTCTCAACCCAAAGTGTATGTTGCTTAGAACTCATAGTCTCCGTATATTGAATATTTTTTAGGTTCTGGTTCTTTAATTTCAACCTCATCACTTACAATAGCATATAATTTTCCTGCTGTTAGATCTAATCTAAATGCTTTAGGTTTAACTACAGCTACTTGATACCAAGCCTCTAGAGCATCTGTAATAGACTTTTGAACCTCATTAACATTACTCATCTTCCAATTGTCACCTGGAGGGACACGAGAACCAATCTCGATTAGTTTTTCTTGTATTTCTATTTTGCTCATAACTTAATTTGATCTTGAAAATATGGAATTAAACTCTCAATAGGATAATTTATGTAGGTATGGTTTGCTGTTGCCATACCCACATAAATCCTATCAGTACCTGGAATAAAATATAATGTTTTGATAGTTAATAATTGACCATCAATAGTAATAAGTTTTCCAATTAATGATACTGCATCTTGCATAATTGTTAATTTACATCATTCCCATCATGTTGCCAAACCCTTCATCACCTTTCTTTTCTTCTGGTTTGTCAACAATAACAGCTTCTGTTAATAAGATAGTACCAGCCACTGAAGCAGCGTTTTCGAGTGCTGTACGAGTTACTTTAGCTGGATCAATTACTCCAATTTCTCTCATGTCATGAAAATCTTCATCAAACAAATTGAATCCGTACCAATAATCACCTCCTGTTGCTCCTGATAATGCGTTGTAAATGTCTTCTAATTCATAACCAGCATTAGATAAAATTTTCTTAAATGGTTCAGCACAAACATTATAAACAATTCTACCACCAATACTATTAAGATCACTAATACCATTTCGAGCATGTAACAAAGCCATTCCACCACCAGGTACAATACCTTCTTCTAAAGCAGCTTTAGTTGCTTGAAGAGCATCATCTACTCGATCTTTCTTTTCTTTCATTTCCGCTTCAGTAAACCCACCAACATGAACAACTGCTACACCACCAATAAACTTAGCCAAACGTTCTTGCAACTTTTCTTTTTCATATGGTGAAATTGCTTTTTCAATTTGATTGTGAAGTTCTTCAATACGGTCTGTGATTTTGTCTGACTCACCTTTACCATCTACAATAGTAGTTTCATCTTTACCTACAGTCACAACACGAGCTTGACCAAACCAATCCCAACTAAACTTATCCAACTTCATACCTTTTTCAGTACTGAATACTTGTCCACCAGTCAAGATAGCAATGTCTTCAAGAATTAGTTTACGACGGTCTCCAAAATCAGGAGCCTTAACAGCTACAACTTTCAAAATACCTCTTGCTTTGTTTACAATCAAAGTAGCAAGCGCTTCACCATCTACATCTTCAGCAATAATAACTAAAGGTTTATTTTGGTTAGATACAGCTTCTAAAATAGGCAACAACTCTTTTACTTGAGTAAATTTCTTGTCTGCGATCAAAATCAAAGCATCTTGTAAAGTAGTAGTCATTGAATTGTTATCAGTTACAAAGTAAGGTGATTTGTAACCTCTATCAAACTGCATACCTTCTACTGTTTCAAGATATGTTTCACCGTTTTTAGATTCTTCAATGAATACAACACCTTCACGACCTACTTTTTGCATCGCTGTAGCAATTAATTCACCTACTTCTGGATCGTTGTTTGCTGAAATTGTAGCGATTTGTTTAAGTTGTTCCTCATTTGAAATATCTTCTTTAATTTCATGACGGAGATGTTCAATTACTTCTTTTACTGCTTTATCAATACTACGTTTAATCTCAACAGCATTTTCACCATGGTTAAGATATTTAAGACCTTGTTTAGCCATTTCACGAGCCAACAAAGTAGATGTTGTAGTACCATCACCAGCATTATCAGCAGTTTTAATAGCTGCTTGTTTAACTAATTGTACTCCCAATTCTTCAATTGGATCTTCTAATGTGATTGATTTAGCTACTGTGACACCATCTTTAGTGCTTTGAGGAATACCTCCATTAGCAATAACTACGTTACGTCCATTAGGACCTAAAGTGGCTGTAACAGCATCAGCTAGTTTATCAATACCACTAATCATTTTTTCCCTTGCTTCGGGACCGAATTCTATAACTTTGCTCATATTAATCTTTATTTACTTTAGCTAAAACTTGATTTTCAGGACCCAGCCAATATTCTTGACCTTCATATTCCATTTTACTAAAACCCATTGTAGGCAATACAACTGTATCTCCTACACTCAGCATAGTAGGAATAAAAGTTCCTGTAGCTGAATAGTAACCTTTTCCAACTGCTACTACTTCTCCTAGTTTGTTTTTCTCATTCCCCAAGTCAGGGACAATAATGCCTCCATATGACGTCTCTTCAGACTCAACAGGCTTAACGATAACTGAATTATAAATTGCTTCTAACATATCAAAAATTAAACTTTTGTGTAAATGAATTAATTACATCACTATATTCACCAATGTACTCTTGTAATGAGTCATATGATTTACTATTTACTTTATCCTTAGCGATTGATCTTAAAGCGCTTCCTAAATTACTATAATGACCTACAATTTTATTATAGTCTTTACCTGAATCACTATATCTAGTGTCTGGTGTGACTTTAATATTAACAGTCATACAGTTGTCATCCATAGAAATGAAATAAGGTTCCATAACAGGATCATTAATAAAACGGGTATATTCTTTTTCAGTACTCATAACATTAATATAACATTCTTTTTTTATTGTTCCAAACTTTCTTCAATAAGTGGTTGTTCATCTTCAATCACTTCAGCCTCTTCTATTAAACGAACAAACCAAAACATTCCATCTTTTCTAAATACATTAGTTGTATTTGTATAACCTTTAAATAAATTTGTATCAATTCCTGTGTGTTCAGGAATTACTCTAATGATGTGATACAAGTCATCTTTGATAGTAATTAATGGTATACCCATATTATAGTTCTTTAGCAATTACATAATACTCACTTTTGATACTTCCATTGTCAAATGCTAGTCTCATAATTCCATCTAAATTAATTTCCATAGTACAATTAGCAACATCTTTATTACAGTACATGATTTCTTTAATTAAATTAGAATTATAATGAGCTTTAAATTCATTAGGTAAATTATTAGTAGTAATATCTGGTAAGTAAAAAGATACCTTATTTGAGTATTCAATGTTACCTCCAAACATCATTTCCAATTGTAAATCACCATCAGCGTTTATAAACGGCTTAAATACAACTGTATCAGTGTCTGCGAGTGCTGATTTTGCTTTGATTATAGCGTTTATACTTTCATTATCTAACGTGGCTTCAATATTGTATACACCATCACCAACATACTCTCCAGCCTTAGGAATAATCATATTATCAGCTAAAGCATAATTAAGAGTAAATTGATTATCAGCTACAATAAGTTTAGTAATTAACTTATGTTGTCTTATATAACTTAAATCTAAATAACCATTTGTAATAGATAATAATTTAAGTAATTGAGATGTATTACTGATTGAAATTGTTGCATCTTCTAATTCAAAATCATCACATGTTACTGTTCCGATCATTGAATTGTCAGGGGAATTGAATTTAATAATTAATTTACTATCTTGAATGTCCCACTTAACTTTTTCATTCATTCCATTCAAGTAATACTTGGAAATAATTGAAACTAAATCTAATTTATTAATCATAACTTATTTATTATATATATTTAAAATTTAAAGAATTTATTAATGTTACGGTTAAGCACTACAGCACCCCATCCTAAATCTGAATATAATGACTCTAATTTGTTCTTCAAAACTGAATCGAATAAGCCATCTCGGTCAATATATTTTTCTATAAACTCCATTAGTTCTGGAGGGTCATTATATCCATTAAATCCGACCACATCAATTCTATAGGGATTATCTTTTAAGTAAGCAATAAACATTTTATCACCTATTTGAAATGTAGGATATTTTTTATCTAGATTTTTAAATCTTAGAATATCATTATAGTAAATAGCAGCTTTAGTATTAATAGGACACTTTGAACCTAATTTAGAAAATACCTCACCAGCACGAGGTGGTGCTGCTAAATATTCACTCATTTTCTTTAAGCCTGTAGGTTTAAGAATTTTTCTCCAATCAATGGTTCTTAATTCAGTTCTAAAATCTAAGATTTGTTTATCAATATCAGTTTTAGGTTTACCAAACATAATTTCATTAATAATGTTTTCCCCAAACTTTCTAAATAGGGGTGGAAAATTAGATTTCATCAAATCTAATCCTTTAACATCCAATTCATCTACCGGTACACCTTCTTTATTAACAATATGTTGGGCGTATCTCCTCTTACCTGCAAAATAACCTCTATCAAGTACAACTTCTTGCTTTAGTTCAAAGTAATGAGTAGCGTCCTTTCCTAAGTTAAAAGCTGTTTTAGCAAAGTTACCAATAAATTCATTAGCCATTTTTTGTAACTCACTAGCTATAACTAATATTTTATTGATAACATCTTCCCTATTATTAAAATCAATATCAGGATGTCTAGCTATTAATAAGTCCTTACATTGAATAAACAATGAGTCTGTATCACTAGTAACAATATAATCTTTATGAATTTCATTACCTAATTCTTTATTTAAGTATTCATTCATGTTCCTAATACTTTCTTGTAATAGTCTTTGGCCTGATAAAGTAATAGCTTTACTAATAAATTTATTTCCATCTGTGTATCTCCAACCATTTTGAGCAAACACACCATAAACATCATTTAATTTAATTTTATAAGCATGTTGACGTCGGTCATAAAAAGCACCCATAACCGGATCATTATCTACCTTATATGCTTTTTTCATTAACTTCTTATATTCTTGTCGTTTAGCAAACCAGTCAGCTAAGATTTCACAAACCACACTTGATTTATCTTTTCTAAACAACACACCAGGAGCAGATACAATTAAATTATTTTTTTCAATAACATCAATAATTTCACTCACTGTTATTTCAGAACGAACTAAAGTTCTATTCTTTTTAACTTTTTCAATATAGATAATTTTATCAGGACTCATAGATTTAAGTTCCTGGAGTGACCATTGATTATCGTATTTGTCTTTATTTACAATCCTACCTACTAGTGTTTCAATACCCATATTAAGAGAGCGGATAATAGAAGGATATAGTGAGGTAAAGTCCAAGTCAATAACCCACTCATATAAACCAGGTGTAGGATCTTTTAAATAACCACCAGCATATTCTTCTTCTAATGTTCTTAAAGCTGGATTGTAAGTAGTTGGTTTATTAGGTGAGATAATTCCTTTACGTTTTAAGTAAGTCAAAATAGCTCCCTCATTCAACATAGTTGAATAATAAATAGCCTCATACTCAGTATGACATAAATGACCAATTGTAACTGTTAACTCAATAAACTTCATTCTGTTTTCAAGTTCAACAATAATCTCTACATCTCGTAAGTTATAATCAATAAATGTGTGAGGATCTTCTTTAAATAGTTTATCAAGTGAACCTTGATATTCTATTTTTTCTAACTTAGCATATTTTTTACCTATGTCTCCTAAACGATAAGATGGTTCTTGTTTCATAATATACTTTTTAAATAAAAGCATATAATCAAGATGATTAATACCTCCTAAATTAACTGGTTGGTCTGCAAATTGAGGGGTGAATTTAATTTTATTGATAGGAGATAAAGTAGCAGCTATTGTTTCACCTAATACTTTCTTGATACGATAATATAAATAAGGAATATCAAAGAAACCACTATTCCAACCTGTAATAATAGTAGGATCAAGTTCATACCATTTATCTAAAAATCCATGTAGTAATTCTTTTTCAGTAGAGTAAGGTATAACTTCTTTATTTTCTTCTTTAACATCCTTAAGTGTTTTATCTTTATCTAAAATCATACAATAGTATTTTTTAGAATTATGATCATATAAAGCAACAGCTGTTATTTCACCTTTAGGATCTTTAATATTTTCTTCAGTTAATGCTCCAGCAACAACACACTCAATATCTAAATAAATAATGTTATGAGATTTAGGAGTGTCATCTGTTTCATAATAGTGGTCTACTAAAAAACGAGTTAATTTATCAACATCTTTTTCATAGTACTTAGGATCTTTCCAATCATCCATCTTTTTGACTGGTGTTACTTTAGTACCTTCCAATGTTTCAAATTCACCATCAGGGTCTGCTTGATATAAGGTAGGCCAGTATTTAACTGTTTTAAATCCATCCCATCTATCATCTCGCAAATAATATTGTTTTTCGTCTTTATCGAAATATAGAGCTTGATACATACTATTAATATAACAAGAAAGGCTTGGTTGCCCAAGCCTATCTTTTCAAAAGTGTTTTAATTATTTTTTATAAGCAGTATTTAATCCTTGCCATTGGCCATCATACTGTTCACCTACTTCTTCTACTCTCCAAAAGGCAATTTGAGCAATTCTAGCATCTTTTTCAATAATGATTGAATTATTAACAATCATTGTAGTGTTCATAACCTCGCAATGGAAACCTGGATCCCACCAAGGTGATTCAATTTCTGTTCCTGTACGATATAAAGATGAACGGTGAGTAATCTTAGCAGCACAATCATCAGGCACTTTAATACCTTCATTAAATGTTACTGAGTAAACACCTTTTGATAGCCTCCAACAATCCCTGCCATCAATTTTAATCAATGGTTGTTCATGATAAAAAGCAGGATCAATATGTGTTTTGTCTTTATAGACTACTGAACCAGCTGTAATCCATTCAATTTTTTGAACAGATAAGTCAATACCGATTTGAGCTCGTTTTGAAAACTCAGATTCGATAACATAATTTGAAATTTGATTTGAATTTAATAACATTATTTTTTTAATTTACTTAATATTTTGTCCCAAAACAAGTCTAACTTGTCTTTTCTTGCTTTACAACCACAATCATTATAGCCCATTTTTTTAGCTATAAATAAAGCAATTCGGTGGCCTTGTCCAAATGTAATTACACGAATTGCTATTTCAACAAACCCACCTAGCTTCATTAGATTTGATGTCCTCCGTTATTGATTTTAATACTATCGTCTTCTCCGTAGGTTTGTTCATATAATTCTGTTGCTACTTCTGCTAAAACATCACCATTTCTATACTTACCCATAACATTTAGTACAAACATTACCATTTCCTTTTTGTGCATTTCTTTGGCTTGTTCTTTAACATTTTCTTTTGATTCTTCACTGTAAAATTCTGTTGTTTCAAATTGTTTAATTAGCCACTCCACTGCCGTTTGTTGTTTATTGTTTGTCATTGCTCACCTCCCTTGTATTCTTATTTTATCACGCATCCATCTAATCCCTGCTTTAAAATTTAATCTTTCTAAAGGATTGTCTAACCATTCAATTTCTTTATCTATCTCCTCATCACTTGGTAGTTGGATGGGAATTTGAGATAAAAGTATTTTATCCTCTGAATTATAAGTAAACCTTGCTAAATCTAACATTTTTTTTACTTGTTCTTCTGTGTATAGTTTCATTGCTCACCTCCTTGTATTTTATTACGCATCCAAGTTGCACCACCTAAGTAAGATACATCGTAAGGATCAAATTCATCAAACTCCATACCATCCAACTCCATCATTTTTTTAATCTCCTCATCACTTGGTAGTTCGATGCATGGCACTAAATTATTTGCAAGGTCGGATAGTTCCATAATACCTTCATCTAAAAGGTATCTTGTTAATTGCTTTTCTGTGTATAGTTTCATTGTTCACCTCCTCCGTAGGTTTCGTAGTAGTATTGTTCACCAGTTAGTGGTAGTGTACTTTCAGGATAATCAATTCCATGAACTGTTCCTTTGTTGTATGCAGTTTCAATTCTTTCTTTCTCCATTTCTTTGGCTTTTTCAAGTAATTTAATATACTGAATCTCAAATTCTTTCAGTGATATTTCCTCATTGTTTAATTTTGTAAGTAAATCCACATAAGATTTTGCTAACCAATCTACTGCCAGTTTATTGTTTGTCATATTTTCTGTGTTTGTGTAAAGATGAATTATGTTTTTAAGTTTACTTATTTTATTGTTTGTCATTTGTTACCTCCTTCGTAGGTTAATTCAATTACCTTAAACTCAAGTATACCGACATTGTTATTGCTATTGACAAAATGTTCAATTTCACCCAATGTTGTATTCTGATTACATAACATTGATGGATTTATAACCTTCCAATCATCTGGGCCAATTTGAATACTTGTCTTAAAAGTTGCTACAAATTGTTTTACTGCCGTTTGTTGTTTATTGTTTTCCATTTACTATTTCAATTAATTTTTTAAGACAAGCAAGTTCTGCTTCTTCGTATGGTTGATATTTCATCTCCCATTGTTTAGGGTCTGTATTATAATGACCAATAACAGAAATATCCCACCAGGTAGTTTTATTAATTAGTCCTCCAATATAATTGATTTGACATCTAAGATTGTGGTTCTCTCTAAACCATCTAAATGCTTGTGAGAATGTTGGTGCTCCGAACCATTTTAACCTATCATGTTTTTGAAAAGGTATATAATCTCCTGATGCATCTCTTATATTGTTAAAGTAAAATGATTCAGCATTTTTTCCATCATAAAAAGCTAAACAAGGTTCATCAAATCCAAGTTGCTTTAACTCTAAAGCAAGTTCGTAGGGTACAAATTCTTTGTTCATCTCCGTTTGTTGTTTATTGTTTGTCATAACTTTTATTTCTATACCGTAAATATACGAACATTATTTCAAAAAGCCAAATCTGTTTTTAAATTTCTTTATATTTCCAAATAAAACCACCTGATGATTTTTGTCTTCCTTTACATGTTCCTATTATACCCATTTCTGATTTATAACCTAGATAATCTCTAGCTTCATTTATGCTATCCCATTCTTTAATAGGAATACCAGATAAATCACATTGGATAACTGATTTTTTATGGGGGTTAGCATTTTTCATTCTTTGGATTGTATTGAGGGATGTTGATCTTTTTTTAGCTATACCTATTTTATCTATGTTTACTTCTGTATAGGTAGGATTAGTTTTAGTTATTAAATGACATAAGTATATTAAATCATTATCATCAATATCTGATTTTATGTGATTAATAGCTTTATGGACCCATCTAATATTATCTTTTTCATATCCTTTGGAACTATCAATTCTATCTAAAGAGGCTGTGTTTAAATGGTAATTATAAGATATTGTAGCGTTTACAATATTAATATCTACCTTTGTTAAAGCACATTTTTTGTTTTGTTTTAAAAATAAATCCCATAAGTAATCTATATCTAAATCAAAACTTAAACCTCTTTTGATAGCGTTTGATTGTATTTTTTTAAAAAAAGTAATACAAATTTTTTCTGATGATTTTTTTCTAGCCATGTTTATGTTCTATGTGTCTATACATATGCACATAGAAACTAAAAATTAACCCATTTTAATCATCTCTAAAACTTCCATTTTAGCTGTTTTAGTATGATCAGCAAAAACTCCACTTACTTCACTTGTCATCATA